>Ga0207693_10000194_pt1 | contig 55048 bp, 41 predicted proteins | sample LARL81metaG_FD_184347 | JGI IMG/M metagenome (GOLD analysis project Ga0207693, IMG submission 184347) | Corn, switchgrass and miscanthus rhizosphere microbial communities from Kellogg Biological Station, Michigan, USA - LAR L8-1 metaG... | ecosystem: Host-associated > Plants > Roots >... | reverse complement strand
GAGGAAAAAACCTTGCAGCCCTTGCAGAACCCCTTCGGGCCGAAAGTGTAACCCATGTCTCCGGTACGTTCTGTTACCTATGTCTCCGGAACGGACAATGAGTTAAGTGGTGGGCGCTATAGGATTCGAACCTATGACTTCCACCGTGTGAAGATGGCACTCTACCGCTGAGTTAAGCGCCCTACTTTTTCGAAGTCCGCGCGGAAGCCTCACACGGAAATTCAACGAGTTAGACGACCTGGCGGTGTCCACCCAGACGGTACTCTATCGCTTTTTGCTTGTGGTGTCCACTGTGCGTGGACAGCTTCGGAGATCACTCTGCACTGATTCATACAGGATTTGCTGAAATATCGGCGGGGTGCCGATGAGTCATCGGCAGTACTTACCTCTTCGGCCACCATTGGGTAGGGATGCCAGGCGCTATTGTGTCGTAGGCTGGAGCAGAGTAGCGGTCGACTTCTCGTCGGCAAGTGCTGCTGCAATTGCAGGGACGAGTTCGCTGCTTGCGTGGTCCTTGAGGACGAAACGTGTGCCTGCGATTGCCAAGGCGGCCTCAGTCAGATCTGGGTCTCGTTGCTGGGAAAGGAAGACTATTTGGGAGCGGGGACACTTATTGCGTATCCGCCGGGCCGCTTCGATTCCATTCAGCTTCGGCAAACCGATATCGAGAAGAATGACGTCCGGCTGAAGTTCGGTTGCTTTCCGGACGGCTTCTTCGCCGTCGCAGGCTGTTGCCACAATCTTCCAGTCCGGGCAAACACGTAGGAGTTCTCGCGCGCATCGATACCAAGGCTCAAAATCGTCGACATGTAAGACCGTGACGGTTTGGTCGATGCATTGGGTCATATTCGCCTTGCTTCAATGCGAGTTGAGTTGCAACCGTAGGTCCTTATTTTTGCTTATGACACAAATAGCCTGCAATGACACGAAAGTGCCCCCTTCGGCAGGCAGTCGGGAGGGGAGGGGTCACTCTTTGCCCGAGGTAAGTCAAAACCGCAACCGGACGGTCTTTGGCAGCGGAGGGCTGACGGTCTTGTGGACCACGGAGCGGAGTGGCGCGCCCGTCCACGACGGGTTTGAGTGTAATCAGGGTCCAGGTCAGGGTAGGCTGTCGAAGAATAGGTGGACGGAAGCAATGCGACCGTTCCGGGCGACGATGAAATCCGTTCCTGCGTAAGCCGGTGGTTTTCCGGGAGTGCCAGATATCCATCGAACCCGCCCGGCATCACCTGATTCCTCGGGAGGAGAGAGGGGCTGATATTCGAAATCTGGATGGGTAGCCTTGATCACTCCAGCGATGCGATCGATCTCGTCACGACCACGAAATGCACCGCCTTGGGGGTCATAGAAGACTGCGTCTTCGTGAAAGATCTCATCGATTGCGGCGCGACGACGCACGGGATCATTTTCGCCAAATACGTCGCTCAGATTACGAAGCAGCAAGGTCGATATGCTGTAGGACATGGCTACTCTAGATGCACACGTCGAGGCAAGGTTGCAGCGGGTGCTCTGGGCTTCCGGCGGCGCGAGGAGCAGAGCGGCCGCCTCACCCACGACAGTTTTGGAAAAGATGACGATTTTACGGCGATAGTTGGTGATCCTGGCTCAGAAGGGGAAAACGCTTTTGGTTTTGCGAAGAATGCTCATGATGTTCGGAAATCGTTCCCATGCCGCGAGCTTGAGGACTTTCTCTGGAGCTACTTGATTGTGCAACGTGGTGTCGCCATAAGCCCCCGTCATATCGATGAAAGAGAAATGTCTCTCTTCGGTTTTTTGCAGACAGAACTGTGAATTGGGCAGAGCGAAAATGGTAGCGCCAACGGCTTCCGCAAAGTAAACAGCCATAGGGAATACAAGAGTCGGTTCAAATGTAGTCTTGTGCTGCCAGATCGACTTGGTGAAATCATCTCCGCCGACGAACCCCCCTAACCTTACCTTGGGAAAAATGCAAGTGAGATCGATGGTGATGCCCCTAAGTGTGTGATCCCCGTCTATGTACGCAAAGTCCAGTGTTTGATCCGGTATATGATCGATTACATCGACGGTCCTGCCTCGAAGAATGCTCCTTTTCCCTGCGGCGAACTCGGTTTTGCTCATGGTTTCCTGATAGTAGGATTCCAGTTCCGCTTCAGGAAGATTCGCAGGTTTATTCCAGTCGGTTAGATGTTTCCATGGATCGATCATGTAGTAGCGTGTGAGGCCTTCACATCTCTGCAAGAGTGCCTTTGCGAAATCGCCCCGGTAAACACCGATTTCTGCCATGTGTTGCAGGCCAAACGAGTTTACGAATTCCACCCAGAAGGTCTCTCTCGATTCAGATCGAGACGCTATTGCCTGAAGGCGTTCACGCAAGGTTTCCATATCGAAATCTCTGGCAGGTATTAACGTTTCGCCGAGGCTATTGTTTGAAGGAGAGCATCGTCAGCGCCGTCATCGGTCAATGCCTTCCGCGCGCCTGCGTTCAGAGTGAAATCTACGCCGTAGGTTGTAACAAGTGTCGCCATGCGCTTGGTCGTGATTCCACCCTGCAGGCCGGTTTCGACTTCGGCAAAAGAGAAAGCCGGGGGCTTACTTCCCTGCTTGTCATTCGCGGGTTTTGCACTCGAGGCGCTTGGTTCCGCGGCGTGCCAGTCGGCTTCCTTGGCGGAGATCAATCCCTCAGAAAGCATTTCGGAGAGATGCGTCTGGGCGGTCTGAGCGTGCTTCGGGTCTTTGTCTCCCTGTCGCGCCGCTTTTTTGTACCACTTCGCGGCTTCGGAAGGATCTTTCTCCATCTCGATTCCCTTGTGGTACATGTAACCAAGAACAACCTGCGCACCGGGATAGCCCTTAAGAGCTGATTTCCTCAGCCATTCGATCCCTTGCGCTGTATCTTTTGCGACACCTGTTCCCTGCGAATAGGCTGACGCCAGATCGAATTGAGCTTTCGCGTCACCGGCCTGTGCCTTGCGGCGAAGAGTTGCCAAGTTGTCAGATTGAGCGGAACTGAATCCCGCTAACGCTACCGCAAGAATCAGGACCTCCAATTTGTGCGGCAGCTTCATCATTGGACAGGGAACGCCCCAGAGCACGTCGTCCATTTTCGTCGGTTCGCCCTTTGTTGGCAAGCACCTTGACATGACACGTGTTCTGCTTGAGCATCCTTATCTAACGTTTCTTTCGCCTGCCTGATTTGGCGGAGCTGCGACGCGATGAAATACTGCCCCGCATGCCACAAGACGTATCCGGGTGATTACAACGTGTGTCCGGCGGACCAGACCGGACTGCAAAGCAGTCATGAATTCCAGCCCGGAATGGTCATCCGTAACAAGTACGAGATCCTGGCGAGGATCGGCGTTGGGGGCATGGGAGTGGTCTATCGCGGCCGCCATCTTACCTTCAACGAAGTCTGCGCGATCAAAATCCTGAACGACTCGATCGCTGAGGACAAAAATTTCCTCCAGCGATTTCAAACCGAAGCGGTGGTCACCAGGAAACTGCGCCATCCCAACGCCGTGCGGGTGGATGATTTTGACTACACCGACGATGGACGGCCCTTCATTGTCATGGAACTGGTCGAAGGCAAAAACGTCGCAGAAATCCTGCAGGCGGAGGGTCCATTCGCAGTTCCCCGTGCAATGCGCATCGCCACAGAGGTCGCACGGGCATTAGGAGCCGCGCACAAGCTGGGCTTTGTGCACCGGGACATCAAGCCGGGAAATATTGTCCTCACGCAGGACGATCGCGGCCAGGAGATTGCGAAGGTCCTCGACTTCGGAATCGCCAAGCTGCGCCAGGCAGCGGGAGATTCGGCAGGTATGACGATGACCATGACCGGCATGGTCGTCGGCACTCCTCTGTATATGTCACCCGAGCAGTTCATGGGTAAAAAAGCCGGAGAAATTGATGGCCGGACTGACCTTTATTCACTGGGCGTAGTTCTGTATCAGATGGTCACGGCGCATCTGCCGTTCGAGGGCGACACTCTCTATTCGCTGATGATGCAGCATATCCAGGGCGTTGTGCGCCCGCCGGATGAAATCGCTCCGGAACGTCATATTCCCAATTCCCTTTCACAGCTGATTCTGAAATCCATTGACAAGGATCGTGAGGCTCGATTCCAGAATGCGGATGAGTTCGTCGCTGCGCTGGAGCAAGTCAGCATCACGGGTACTTCGAGCCAGTCATCAGTTCCCGCGGGCGTCCTCTCGAATTCATCGGCGGGTCCGGCGCCGTGCGTGTCACAGGTTACTGCGCTTGATGCCGCGACAGATCCGAATCTCGCAGTTGTACCATCGACTGCTCTGCCTTCCGCTTCCGTGATGCTCTCTACGCCGACTCCGGCCCAGCCTGTGCCCGTTCCGGTGGTGCCCACCGCTACCACACCATTGCCGAAGAGCGCCGCCCAACACGTTTTTGTCCAACACCGGTCTTACAAAGCAAGAAACCTGATCATGATGGTGGGACTTGCATTGGCGCTGTTGGTGATCGGCGGCGTGGGATACCTCAAGTATCGAACGATGCAGCGAGTGCGGATCCAGAATGCAGTTGTGCAGAGCCTGCAGTCGGGCGCCGCAAGTGGATTGCATCCTGCGCATATTCGAGTGTCAGTCTCCGATATGGGCGAGGTCATACTTGATGGAAACGTGCACAGCACCGGCGATTCATCGTTGGCGGAAAGTCTGGCGGCGAAGGTCGCTGGAGTCAGCCGAGTCAATAATCGGTTGCAGGTGGTGCAGGCTCCTCCGCCGCCTCCGGGAACTCAAACGGAGAGCTCCGATTCGCTGTTACATAAGGGAAAGGAATTCATGGATGCTGGGGACTACTCATCCGCGATTGAATGCTTCACGCGAGCAGCAGGAGCTCCGAACAACAAGAACGCAAGCGACCTGCTGAACCTGGCGAAGCGGGCACAGGAAACTGAACAGAAGCTGCTGAAGAACCGCCACTAGTCCTCGATTTCCCTTAAATGGAAAAAAGTGCGGAAGACTTGCTTCCGCACTCTCGAATCCTCGCTAGAGGCTTCAGGCCAAGATCGAACTACACCATCAAAACTACTGACGCTCACGAACCCTGACTGAAAGCCTCCTTCACCACTTGCGATTCCGTTTGATCTGCTGCAGATTGCTGTTCTTCCAGCGCCTTCGCGGCGCTCGCATCGGGAGCGGGTTCGGGAACATCCGAGGGCGTGGTCTTTGTCTCGGGCGCTTTCGGTAACCCGTTCTGGCCTTGTTTGTTCGACAGTTCTTTCATGCCGTTGTCGAGTTGTTCCTCGAACTTGTTATGCATCTCCTGCAAATCGTCAACACCGATTGCGATCTCCTGTCCTGCTGCACAATCGGATTTTTTGCTGGAAGAAACCGTTGCGGTAACCTTGCGGTCGTCGTCCGGCGTATCGGAGGTCCGCTTGATTACGTCTCCCGGCGTTAACTGGCACTCCTGCCCGTCCGATGAGACCGTGAGATCGCTCGCTACGATGAACGTATGGCGGGCGGGATCAAGCGCTGCCGGCACTTCTTCGGTTGCATTGGATTGAGTTGACTGAGCCGCATTATCCGCCGAACCCTGCTGTGCCGCGGCTTGTTGCGCTGCCAGTTGCGCTCTCACTTCCTCTGCAATCGCATCTTTGACTTCCGGCGTGAGTGTCACAGGGCCGGAGTTCGTGGCCGAATTGTCATTGCCAGAGTTCTGGTATTGCTGATCGCCACCGCCACCGTTGTTTCCTCCACCGTTGTTTCCTCCACCGTTGTCGTCGCCCACCGCGGCAGCATTTGCGGCCGCGCGCGCCTCATAGGCAGCACGGAGGTTCGCTGCGATCAGGTAGTCGGTCAGCCAAAATGCGGCGGAGGGATACACCGGATATGGAGCGAAGTATCCGCCGTAGTAGCCATACCACGGATTCCCAGCCCATCCCCATCCGTAGTACACCGGTGTAGCCCATGGATGGTAGGCCCAGCCATAATAGGCGGGCGCGTAATAGTAGGCAGGATGATAACCGTAGTAGCAGCAATAGCCATGATAGGAATACGAACGGTAGACATGGGTATACGTGACGTGATTCACGACTACAGTGCGCGATACATATGTCCGGCCACCGCGCGTCACATAGTTGCGCTGAACGTAGCCGGCATGTCTGCCTGTGGTCACAATGCGGGCGCCGTTATGCGTGCTGACGATCGTCCGCTGGCCGTGCATGCCTCGGTTGATCTGCATACCGTTGCGATTGATAGTACGAATCTGTCCATTCGGACGAATGACTGCCTGGCCACCACCCCTGAGGGAAACCTGGCGTCCGGGAAGAGGACGATTCACATTCGGGTGCGCCGCCATCCTGCCGTTCGCCATATCTCCGGAAGGACCGCGCATGTTATTGTTCATCCCGCCCGCTCCGTTGGGATGGTTCATCGGACTATTGGAGCCGTTGCGCCCATTCATCGCGGTGCCGGGCCTTCCCATGTTTGGGTTGGTGTTCGGCCGGTTATTCATGGGAGCACCCGGATGGTTATTCATCGAAGTCCCCGGGTGGTTGTTCATCGTCGTTCCGGGATGATTATTCATCGGAGTTCCGGGTCTGTTATTCACGTTGGGAGCGTGGGTATTTGGAGCCGGCCGAGACACGTTGGAGTGCTGCTGCGGAGCGCTGGCGTGCGGGGCACTCGGCCTCGCGGGCGGCGGACTGCTCTTCTTGTCATGCTGCGCCTGAACCGATGTCAAGCTCAGCAAAAGACATACCAGCGAGATCGAGAATACATGTTTGCAGCTAGTGATACCGTTCATTGCACACTCCCATCTGCTCTCTAAGTAATTATTGTGAATCGAGCCTCTTACTCGTTTCACGCCTGCACACAAAGATATTTTCGCCGACGCCACCAAACGTCGACACTGACAGGAACATCCATCAAACCCTGGGGAGGAAGCTCCAAACCAGATGCGAGGCTGGGTGCTTCTCGTGGAGTTCCTCGTGAGGAACCACGGAAATCCTTTGACCTCTGTTGGTTAAGGGCTTAAGGGCTATAAAATTGTCATCCCGTTTCCGGGAGCAAGTCAAGAGGAATCGAGGCGCCGCTATTACCTGCACGGTATAATCCAGCCTCGGAGGGCCGTCAAGCAGAACCGCTCCGAAAATTCACTGGGACCACGACTCGGGAAATGAAATTCGGCGAGAAGTACGAGCTACTGGAATCTCTCACCACGGGCGCTATCGAGACCTTTGCCGCGAATGACAAGGTGAGAGGGGAACGTGTGCTGGTGCATATTGTGGAATGCGCCCCTCAGAGTGCGGATCAATCCACCTCGGAGTGGGTCCTGGAGTCATTCCGCCGGATGGCACCAGAACCAGCGGGTCCCATCCTCGAAACAGGGAAATACAGCGGCACGCAATACGCCTACCTGGTAACCAGGCCCGCGGATGAGGCGGCGGTCAGGAGTTGGGTCCGGCGATACGAATTACAGTCGCAGGAAACGAAAGAGACGAGTGTTCACCGCATTCAGCCGGCTGGCATTCCACCTGCGCCAACGCCGCCCATCGCGCCGCCAGCGGCTGCACCAAGCGAGTCGCGTCCTGCCCCGGGCCAGATGACACAACTTCTTCGCGATTACGACTCCCTCATGAAATCCAGGTCAGGGGCCGAAGCCGCACCGCCCGCGCAACAGCCTGCGGCAAGGCCGATCAATCTCACAGAAGAATCCGGGCTGCACAAGGCCACTCCCTGGGATCCTGCGAACTTCAAGCCAGCGACTCCGCAAAAGGAAAGGAGCGCGGAATCGTTTCCGAGTCCGGTCAGACCGGCAATGCCCGAGATCCCACCAACTCCCGAAAAGGAAGGGCCAAAGCCCGGGGAATTTACTAGCTTCTTCCAGGGACCATTTCGGGGAGACACTCCAGCGGAAGTGCCAGGATTTGCCTCAGACCCGATCGAGCCTCCTCGCAAAAATGTGGGCGAGTTTACTGCGATGTTCGGTCAAGCCACGCCACAACAGCAGTCTTCGACGCCGCCTGGAAACAAAGTTTCAGCGACCGGATTCACAGGGCTGTTCAGGGACATGGAAAAGCCACAGCCCAACCCGCCTGCGTCGGGAGCTGTGGTCCGAAGCCCCATTGAGGCTTACCCGGCACCTTCTGTTCCGCCTGATGCGAGCCGCTCGCCTCAAGCGCCTGTTTTCTTGAATCCGCCAACTCCTGTCGTCAGCGAACCTCCCATCGTGCCGGTTGCTCCGATCCCGCCCACGCCGGCAGTCAGGCCAACCCCTTCCAGCCCATCTTCCCTGCCCGGAGACGGCGCGACGGGTGCATTTTTGCGGCCGTCGTCGGAACCTGTTCCGGCACCCGTGGCACCACCCTCGGGGCCAAGTCCTTATACGCAGATCATCTCGCGTCCGAAGGCTGACGCCGCCAGTCAAGGCGCAGCCGCAGCCCCTCCGGCAGCAAACGTGGCTGCTGCCCGCGGCTTTCCTCCGTTGCCCAAGATTCCGCCACCGCCCGTGCCAACGCTGCCGTCACCTCCACCGATGCCGAAGATGACGGCTCCCAAGCCGCCGGCAGCGCCCAAACTCTCCAAGCTCGATGCGGAACCGCCACCGCCCGTATCGTATTGGCCGCTCATCATCACGTTGACGGTGCTGTTTTTCCTGGCAGCGCTACTGGTGCTGTATTTCGTTCTGAAGCATTAAGCGCATGTTCATGTGAACCAGTGCTGGGCCTACGGAATTTGGAACGGAGCGGGTTTCTTGCGCCCCTTCCGGGGCTCGCTCATTCTCCGCTAATTCACCCACGGCTTGCGCCATGGGCTGCATTTCTTCCGCCGCTGCGCGGCTGTTTTCGGGATATTCTCCATCGCGAATCGTTGTGGAAGGTAGTACTCAGCGACACTAACCGGCTAGGGAGTCAGGTGGTCTGCGGAAGAAGGATCAGTAGTTCAAGCGTTGGATTCGGCAATTCTCCGGGAACATAAGCCGCAAAGTTTCGTGCGCGATTCACTGCTTCCCAGGCAGGACCGGACTGGTTCAGAGCAAAGTATTGATACTTGAGTTTCACCGGAATTGCGCTCGGAGGATTGGTCAGGTGCCGGAGTTGGACTCCTGGGAGAGCCTGGCGTACGAGATGCTCAATGTGTGTTGCGGAGCAAACCTTCACCAGCTGCGGAACTCTCTGGATGATGTTTTCTTCGGTCGTCTCGGCGCTGACGGCAAGGTACATACGCGTGTTTGCCAGATACTTGTCCTGGTCGATGGCGGTGGCGTAGATGGAATTCGACCCCGGCATCAGCTTCAGAGGCAGTGAGACCAGATTCGTGGGCACGACGGTTTCCAGCAGAGCCCGCAGCTTTTCATCGATTTCGGCAAAGATCGGCCCCATGGAATCGTGCACGTAGGCGGGCAGGTCGCGTGGGCGGAGTTTTTGCGAAAAAGTGGTGAGGGATCCCGCGAGGGAAACCATCGCGGAGTAGAGTTCCTCCGGATGTCCCTTCTTGCTTTCGTATAGGTGTGAAAACACTGGAAAATTTGAATTCACCGTATAGAGCAGCCAGAAGTTGGCGATATCGGAAGCAGTGAAGTCTGCGAGGCTCTGATTTTTTTGCCGGCGTCCGGACGAGAGTTGCGTGCTGCGCGCCGAGAGGAGTTCGACCAGTCCTCGCAACAAACCCACGACATATTCGTTTGCGCCGATTTCAATCAGCGGCGGAACAAACCTGGGATTCAGCTGAAAGGTGCCGGCGGTAGTGCGCTCGACGTTCGCGATTCTCAGTACCGACGAACCTTCGCGGTTCTCAGAATCCGCTAGCAAGCGTAGATTTTTCCGCGCGACTTGTATCGGCTTCTCGCTTACGCCGGTGTTCTCATCCCGAAAAGATGCAACTTCCGCCAAATAACGGGTGCCGCTTTCTTTCGCGCTGGACACATTGAGTCCACGCTGGCGATAGTCCGGGACTGCCAAATAGATGTCCAGATTCTTGGTGCCCGGATCGAAGAATTCGTCGAGCGACTTCGATGGAGGAGGCGGATCAGCCTCCGGGATCTCGAAGAGCAATCCATCCGGAAAAATACCCGAGGCTCGCGTTACGGCAAATTGCCCTTCAGCGAGGAGTTCGGAATTGATTGCCAGATCGCTAAAACCCCAGGGACAGAACTTAAGGGCCTGTAATCGAAAATTCAGGGTGTCTTCGAGGAAGCGGTCCTGGACCTGCAAATGCTGAGGCGTAAGGAACGTACCCTTGGTCCAGAGGATTGGTTTCAGCTGCTTCATTGTCGGCGCGAAAAACGCCCTGTCGGATGGTCAGGAACCCGGTCCCGACCATTTTTACACGGCTGCCCACGATAACAATTCCTGGGCTTGGAAGCAAAGGGCCGGGATGGGCGCTTTCGTGGCGGCACGAGTTGGACTCGAGCCTTTCCCAATTCTATTGAGTTGGTTCTTTGTTGCCGCCCTTAGAGGAACCGCTTGCCGGGCTGCGCTATTGATTGGCCGAATCTTGGTCGGCGTTCCACAAGCCTTCCATGAACTTCATCCAGTCATGCGTCTGGGCGCGCCAGATGCGCGCAGCGCTGCGCGAGAAAAGTGCTGTGCCGAAGTCGCCACGAGCGCGGCGCAGCACGAGCTTGATCTCGTCGATTACATCTTCGGGAAGGTTGCTATTGGATTCAAGGCTTTGCAGCATTTCGAACATATCGGGTGCAGCAGCAATCAGGCTGGCATTGGCATTCGCCTCGGTCTCAGCGTCTACTGAAGCCACCGGCTGCCCACAACGATCCACTACCCTCGACATCTTCTGAGGATCAACCCGCCACATCCCTGAGGTCACTTTACTCTTAGCCATACACTACCTTTAGAAGAGAATCCTTCTTTTAGTGTCTTACACCTATTTTCTGAGATGAAGCGTAACCCTTCAAGGTTACTAAAGGTTTTCAGGGGGTTAGCAGAGTGGTTCTCGGTACTCCAATTTCTTCCAGCTAAGTTATGAGAAGACAAGGCGTTATGCCAGGTTGATTTTCGTTCGGGCTCTGCTAGAATGCCCGGCAGCCTGAACGGCCCAGGGATATTCAGATGCCGATGCAGTGTTGTATGGGCGCGACCATGATGTGCACGATGGGCATGGCCCCGAGTTCGCTGGTCGTACTGCCCACGAATCGCGTCCTCACCGACCAAATGCCCGACGCTAACATCATGGATCACATTCCCCTGACCAATATCATGCCGTTCGGGATGTGCATGTCGCCAGCGAATCCGACCGTCGCGGCGGCGACAGCGGCGGCCATGGGAGTGCTAACGCCAATGCCGTGTATCCCTGCCACGGTAGCGCCCTGGGTCCCGGGAGCCCCCACCGTTTTGCTTGGCAATATGCCCACCCTCGACAACACTTCGACCTTGATGTGTATGTGGGCCGGAGTGATCACATTCGTTATGCCGGGCGAGCTCACGGTGATGGTACCGTAAGAATTTCAATTCACCAGACCGAAGGAGCACGTGATGGCCGGCGCCAGTCCTCCCGGACCGACTGATCCACTGAAGAAACCCGCCGAGACCAAGGACGGGACTACTCCGCTCGCTCCGGGGCAATCTCAGGGAATCACGGGAGCCAGCGCGGGTGCTGCCACTCCGGCTGCGGGCACCTCTGCGGCGCCGGGAAAAGGTGCGAGCATCAACATCGATCCTCCTGCTAATACACCCAAAGCAAGCGATGGTGGCGCACTATTTTCGATTTCCGCTGAACCGACGATGCCTGTGATCAACGCCAAAGCCAGCGTGGCGGGCGTCACCTCCGGCGCAGATCCTACACCGACCACAGAGTTTGCGTGGACGGCAACGGTAAGCTACGACTCCAAAAATACTTTGTACGGCGTTTCTTCCGGAAAGTGCAAATTCAGCGGAGCGCCGGCGAAGGACGTGACTCGGAAGATTGATGCTATTAAGAAGGAAGGGAAAGCTACCGGAGGCGCGATCGTAATCAATTTCGACAAGATCCGGGGAGGCGATCTGCTCATCACAGTCACCGCTACGGTTGGTGGACAGGTCATAAAAGGTGAGACCAAGGGATGGAGAATTCAAGGCACAAACCCGGACTTCGCGACCGTTAACAAGGAACTGCCTGACGACGCATTCCGGAGACTCACTTGCCTGGAAAGCCAGAAGAAACAGTTCGTAACGTCCTCAGGCGAAGGCAACGCCATGTACCCGCAGTTTAGTTCGGACGGCTGTCTCGGGGTGGGTATCTGCCAGCTTACCAACCCGCAGCCCAGTGACGATCAGATCTGGGACTGGAAAGAGAACGTAAAAGCGGGACTCGTTCTCTATAAAGAGAAGAGAGGCACTGCCAAAGGATATCCGGCGAAAGTGGCGGCGTCTGCAAACTTTCTGAAGCTGGTCAAGGATTACAACGACAACCTGGCGAAAGCACCTGCACCTGCTGCAGGACCAACTCCGGCCCAAGCGCCCGGGTCGACTGCACCAACAGCCTCGCCAACGCCAAGTCCAGCGGTTGCTCCAGCGGCTGCTCCTGCAGCCGCCGCAGCGCCTGCATCGGCCGCGCCGGCCGCTCCTAAAGTGACGGTGAAGGTGCCGGAATTTAGCGAAGATCAGCTACAGGACGACACGATTCGTGGCTTCAATGGATGGGCTGGCGACGATGGATTTACTGTTGGTGCTAACGGCAAGCCCTGGCTCCACGAATTCCGTATTAAGGTGGATCCCAAAACAAAGGCTCTTATCGTCGAGGGCGATCCAAAGTCAGGAACGGTGAACGCGGTGTGGGAGCGGGTGCCGAAGGAAGACCGTCCCTCGACCGGTGATCCGGGTTATGTCGATGATGTGAAAAGCTACGATCCGAGCAATTGTGTACGAACGAAGAAAAAGTAGCCACACTATCGTGAGGACTAGTCCGCGAAGCTCGTCGCTGGTTCGATCGACCATTATTTTTCTAGGACTCTGGTTGCCTTGCGTACTGTTTTCGCAGACCGCAGGTAAGCCAGCGAACTCTGCCAGCGTCCAACACAAACAGGCGCGCAGACACACCACCGCTAAGAAAAGTGACTTCGCGTATTTTTTCAACGTCACCGGTGATTTCGAGAAGATCGATCTGGGCACGGGGAAGGAAGCTTCTCACGGACAGGTTCCGGTTGCAGCCAAGCTCGTCCAGCCGTTTCAGAGCTCAGGATTCAGTGGCTGCATCTTGTGCGGCGTGCGATACGACAGGAGATATGGGCGCTTCTATCTCGTTTTGGCGAAACATCTCGACGATGCGGAAAATGACGGTGACAATTTCGAAATTGTGTCTGTTGCCCCTCCGCGAATGTATACGGCCATGCGCGCGGACGTTAGCTTCGCCGCGCCGATCCTTCTGATAAATCGCGATGGAAGCCGTGTGCTTGCAAGCTACCAACGCAATCCAAACGCCACAGCCGCCGGTCAGCTAGATTACGGTTTATCTATATTCAACGCGCCAGCCCTCAAGTTGATACGAGCAGATAAGGACAGCATCTCCGCTGACGCCTTCGCCAACGGGTCTATCATTAAGTCACAGTTTTCGGACCAGGCGTATTTTGCCGAAGACGGCAGCATTTACGATCAATTCTCACGCAGTACCTTGGTCAACGATCAGCTAAATAGGGTCACGATCGATCCTGTTAAGGTTCTGGTTAAATCCGGCCACAAAGAGCTTGCGCCGTTCGCGCTCGTCGATGTCAACACGAAAGCCTCAACGTTTGAAGTCAGCTACGTAGACTCGGCTGCGAGCAAAACCCTCGTCGCACTGAACGCTTCAGGCAAGGGCCCACGAGCGCTGCTTGTGATCGACGTAAGGAAGCAGACCTTCTCCGCTCCGGTGAAAGTACCCGAGGTGGTCATTCCGGCAACGCATTTGACTCCCGATGGCTTACAAATATTGATCGAAGAATCGGAACTTCGCCATCGCGAAGGCGCCAAGCCCGACGAACCGCAAGATGCTCTATTTAAGACGGGCAAGCTGACCCTTTACGATGTGAGCGGTTCGAAGAAGGTCCACGAAATTTCTTCCCCTGTAATTTCTGGCTACAATTCACGTTTGGTCTGTACATCTGCGGACGCTAAGACCGCGTTCTTTGCGCACGACGATCATCTCTTCGCCATCGACTTGCTCAAAGGGAAAACACTGGAGATTGCCACTCAGCCGCAATTTGTCTTCGACAAATGGACGCGTTGCGTGATGGCCGACCGCTAAGGGTGACTTGCGCTAGAAATTTCTAATTCAGCTTTGTTCCCTTGCTGCCATCGTCGGCAGTATCGGGATCCTTCGGATCCTCAGGAGAATCCGGATTGCCTCCGCTCGGGTCTGAGGTCATTGCAGGCATGCTGCCGCTGTTGAGGAAGACAAACGGAGTGCCGGTGACAAATACACCGGCGGGGCCGATGTCCACCGAGTTGGAACCTGACTTCAGTGTGATTCCCGCAGGGCACTCAATCACGATGCCGGCCTGCCCGGTAAGATGGATACTCATTGCGGTCATCGCGTATCCCATGGTGATCGAATCGTTCTTCCCGCCAGTAACGGAAAGAGAAACATTGCCGGTAACGCTCTCGCTCTGATTTCCGGTGATAGAGAGAGACTTGTTACCGGTAACTTTCTCCATCTGGTTTCCGCCGATTTGCAGCGACATGTTGGCGTCGACCTTCTCGAAATGACTGCCCTGGACGTGTATGTGCTTCTCAGCCTGCACTTGCTCCTGCTGATTGGCGGTCACGATCAAATGCCGGTTGGCGCCAATAAATTCGCGGGAATCGTTCTCCACGCGCAGGTCCATATCTTTTTCCGCGTTCATGAAAATCTGTTCTTGATCGGTGAGGTCCTCAAAGCGCAATTCGTTGTAGTTGGACGAACCGCCACCCTTCGAACTCCGGGACATAAAAGTGCTGCGGGTCTGGTAGTCGGGTAGCGTGTACGGAGGCATCTGGTCCTCGTTGTAGACACGCCCGGTAATGACGGGACGATCAGGATCTCCTTCCAGAAAGCTGACTAGCACTTCCTGGCCAATGCGCGGGATCCACATCGCCCCCCAGTTGCCGCCTGCCCAAGGCTGAGAGACGCGAATCCAGCAGGAACTGTTTTCGTTCTTTTCTCCAAGCCGATCCCAGTAGAACTGCACAATCACTCGACCGTATTTGTCGACCCAGATCTCTTCGCCCGACTTGCCGACGACCAGTGCCGGCTGCGGTCCTTGTACAAACGGCTTTGGCGTGACGCGCGGATGCCGATACGGTACCGACGCAGGAATACACGTCAGATGATTGTTATAGATTTCGGTTGGGCTTGCACCCGCGACATACGTATTGCCCGCTGACGCGAAGTGTCTCACTTCGGTAACGACGTAGGTGGTGTTCTGGTCGTCACGGTAGTGATTCTTGAGCGCGAAGGAAAATCCTGACATCATGCCTCGGCAGTTGCCGGCAGCGGACACCACCATGGATCCGGTTTCTTCCTCCTGCATCCTGACCTTCGCGACCGTGTCGCCCTGATCTTTCGTATTGTGAAGCCCGGGATAATCGAACAGTTCCAGTCCCTGGCTGGCGGAAAGACTAATCACCGTGGGATCGTTGCTCAGCAGGCTTGTGGAAGGAGTGGTGAAGTTGTAATCCGTAACCGAATACTTCCCTGTCTTCACTTCCTGTCCCACGTGCCAGTTGGTGATTACCTCGGGATCCGCGAGCCCTCCCACTTCGGTGTCGTAGCTGATCGGAGAGCCAGGAATTGCTGCCAGATTGCTCGATTGATCCGCAAGCACCATGGTGTGCCTGCCCTGCGTGGTGTGGTCGAAATAGTAAAAGATCCCGAATTCTTCCATGAGCCGCGAAACAAAGTTGAATGACGTCTCGCGGTATTGCACGCAATATTCGAGTTGCGGATAGCTGCTCTTCAGGTTCGGCTTGAAATCTTTGAAGCCGAAAGGATCAAAGATTTTGCTGATGATGTCAGGAACCGCCATGTTCTGGAAAATGCGGCAGTCAGCCTGACGCGTCAGAAACCAGAGCCACGGCACAACTTGGGCACGATAGTGCGTAAAGAAGCGCTCGTCAGTTTCTCCTTGGGTAAAGCGGCTGACGAATCCGCTGATATACCGTGGCGAGCCGTCCGGCAATTGAAGAGTGATTGAGACCTTTTGCCCGACGATGTCACTAAATGAAATCGAATCGTTATCGTATGCCAGCAGATCCAGTTCGTAGCTGAACAGACGAGAGATGCCCTCGTAGCCATTGAGTTCCTGCAGCAGCAGAACATCCTTCCCCAATGGAGTATCAATGGCCAACAGCCGATGGTCTTGAGAGTAACTTTCGTCGGGCAAGGGTCTATCCTTCGCTCTGATTACATCAATGTGCGCCAGCAATTCTACGCTGAGTTGGTCCGTATCTCCGTTTACTGGTATACAAACGCACCGTCGTTGCCGATGCCGATATTGATGCGAGACATCGCTTCACCTGCGGCCATCGAGCTCAGCAACTGGCGCGATACATCGGGGAGTAGCGTATTGGTCAGAATGTTATCGACGTTCCGTGCGCCGCTTTCAACTTCCGTGCATCTCTTCGCGACTTCATCGACCAACGCCGCGTCGTAAGTGAGTTCAATCTTGTGATTCTCCTGGATGCGACGCTGTATTTTGCCCAGCTTGAGCCGGATGATCTGTTTCAGATTTTCGTCGCGAACGGGCATATAGGGAATCAGAACCATTCGGCCGAGGAATGCCGGCCTAAATATCTTGTTCAGCTCGGGCTTCAGCGCCTTGGCAAGACCATCCGGACCAGGCGCGGTCTCAGGATCAGCGCAAAGTTTCGCCATGGTATCCGTTCCGGCGTTTGTGGTCAGAATAATGATCGTGTTTTTGAAATCGATCTCGCGTCCTTCACCGTCTTCCATCATGCCCTTGTCGAATACCTGATAGAAGAGCTCCAGCACATCGGGATGCGCTTTTTCAACTTCATCCAGCAGCACGACGGAGTATGGGCGGCGACGGACTGCCTCCGTGAGCACCCCGCCTTCTCCATAACCAACATATCCCGGAGGCGAACCTTTCAGGGTTGAGACCGTGTGCGATTCCTGAAATTCCGACATGTTGATCGTGATCAGGTTTCGCTCACCGCCGTATAGAAGATCTGATAGCGCGAGGGCGGTCTCGGTCTTGCCGACGCCACTCGGCCCAACCAGCATGAAAACACCGATCGGCTTGTTGGGATCATCCAGGCGAGCACGAGACGTCGAGATCCTCTGGCTGATGAGTTCGAGCGCATGGGTTTGCCCAATCACGCGCTGGCCTAGGACCGATGGCAGCGATAGAACTGTAGAGATCTCGTCCTTCATCATCTTGCCGACGGGGATTCCCGTCCATGCGGAGATCACTTCACCTACGATCTGAGAATCGACCGCGACTCGAATCATCGGCGTTTCGCCCTGTAGAGCCGAGAGTTCAGCTTCGGCTTGAGCTAGCTTCGAGCGCAATTCCGCGGGATCGAGCGGTTTGGGCGCTTCTTCGACGGCGGTAGCCGTGCTCGATGCTACTTCGGTGGCCGTGCCACTCGCGGCGGTAGCTGATGGTGCCGTGTCAGCTGCCACTCCGGGAATCTCCGGGGCGCCCATACCTTTCCCATCCTCTGACGCGACAGCACCTTCGAGCTGGTTGCGAAGATCGCGGATCGCAGTTACAAGCTCGCGCTCCTTTGCAAAGCGCGTTTTGAGTGTCGAAAGCCGCGAATCGATATCGCCGCTCTTCCTCGCGATTTCTGCCAGACGATCGCGATGATCCGCACCAGTAGCACTTTCTCGATCGAGAATGCGTTTCTGAACGGCAAGGTCATCCAACTGCCGAACGCTGTCTTCGATCGCCGGTGGCGTAGCGCTCTGTCCGAGTGCAAGCCGGGCGCAGGCGGTGTCGAGCACGCTGACGGCCTTGTCGGGCAATTGGCGTCCAGCCAAATAACGGTGCGAAAGATGAACCGCTGCTGTCAGTCCCTCATCGAGAATGCGGACTTTATGGTGCTTTTCGAGTGAGGGTACGATCCCGCGCAGCATAGTCATGCACTGCGTCTCGATCGGCTCTTCGACTTTGACAACCTGGAAACGGCGCGCGAGAGCGGGGTCTTTTTCAAAGTACTTCTTGTATTCCGACCATGTTGTGGCAGCGATGGTACGCAGTTCTCCTCTTGCCAGCGCGGGCTTGAGCAGGTTTGCCGCGTCGCCCTGTCCCGCCTGCCCCCCGGCTCCGATCATGGTGTGCGCTTCGTCGATGAACAGAATGATTGGAATCGGCGAGGCCTTCACTTCCTCAATCAAACCCTTCAGCCGGTTTTCAAACTCCCCTTTGATACCTGCTCCGGCCTGCAATAAGGCAAGGTCGAGTGTCCGGACGATCACGTTGCGCAGCGGTGGAGGCACATCGCCTTGGGCAACTCGCAGCGCGAATCCCTCGACTACTGCCGTCTTGCCAACACCTGCTTCGCCAGTAAGAATCGGATTGTTCTGGCGGCGCCTCATCAGGATGTCAACGACTTGCCGAATCTCGAAATCGCGACCTAGTACCGGATCGATCTTCCCCGTCTTCGCCTTCTCGGTGAGATTGATTGTGAACTGGTCGAGATTCGGAGTCTTCCCGCCGGGCTTCGGGCCTGCTGAAGGAGCACCGGGAGCGGAGGGCGCCGTGGTGGCAGCCTCCTCTACTTCCTCTCCTGAGTTCGCGATGATGGACGCAAATTCCTTCTTCAGCGCATCGGGCTGAATCTTCTGGAACTCTTTGCTGATATCGCGCATGAGGCGCACCAGTTCGTCGTGGGTAGCCAGCGCGAGAATCGTGTACCCGGTACGGACTTGTCCGGAGTTATAGTCGATCGAACCAATCGTCCAGGCTTCGACCAGCATACGCATCAGGCTTGGGCTGATCGCCGGAGTACGCGCGTTTCCCGATTTCAACTTGTCGAGTGCGCGAGACAGCTCGCCGGAAAATCGGGATGTGTCAATCTCGAAATGCTTGAAGATCGCTGCGGCGTCATTGTCGGTCGAATCGAGGAGCTTGGTCAGATAGTGCTCCACCTCAATGTCATAATGCGTACGCGCAAGGCAGAGTCCTGCCGCAGCTTCGAGCGCGCCACGGGTCGAATCGTTCAGCTTACCGATCAGAGATTTGAGATTCATTTCGCTCTCCCTTCATTGATTCGAGCGCCAATACCGTGTCTCCGGGATCGCGATTGAGCGGAACTGTCTTCACCCAAGACACCCAACCGAGTTGCGGAGCGGAAACGCCTTCCGCACCCAACGTGCAGGCCGGAACCTGTTCGCGTTCCAAGATCAGTTTCAGTTCAAAGTCCCATTCGTCGTTCGAAAAGAATTGCACCCAACTGCGAAGCGGCTTGAATGACTGGCCGTCGGGCAAGAAATCGGCGTAGCGCTCCAGGCCCAGAGGGCCGAGCACAATGCGCACCCGCGACTGCTGGTTCCACATCTCGTCACCGACCACAGCTCCGAATCCGAGTTCGCCGCTGTCATTGTTTTCTTCCGCCAGGCGGCATTGCGTTTCAGGGTCAAGGCGATACCATCCGCCGGCGAACTGCTCGATCGCCACCGGCACATCGAAATAATCCGCGAGAATTTGTTGCAAGGCCTGGGCCGAGCGAGGATGCTGCGAGAGCAATCCGGCGTAGTAGATCAACGAATCGTCCGGCACATGCTGCCGGTCGCGCATGCCGTCAGTGCCCAATCCGAGCAAGCTCAAAAGATGGCGAGAAAACAGGTCGCGCTCACCCCGTTCACAGGCAACATCAAAACGGTACTTTCTCCATGCGCGATAGAACAGCGAGATGATCCGATGATTGAAAATGTCGAGGAAGTCACGAAGGGATGTATCACCCTCGCGCTGCCTCTCGATGATCAACGAGGTGTACGGGTTCGGAAGTACACCTTGCGGGCCCGTGAGCCCCATGAAATTCAACTGCATTTGAACCGGACCAGCATCCGGCCACCCCGCCTCCTGGATTTGACTCGCAGGAAAGGCTAGGGACGGATGCGCGCTGAACCGCGCAACTTCGCTCTCCGGTTTGGAGAATTGACCGACAGACTTCTTGTCGGGTCGCAACCGTTCCAGCAAGCGCACAGCCTGGAAGAAATCGAAGGAATAGGGCTCACGACGAAGTTCTTCTTCGACTTGAGATATCTTCAAACTAGGATCGATTGTCCCGCTCTCGGGGTCCACTCTTCGAGTACCTCCTTTCTCTGTCGGCTTCGCGCCACGAGCTGCGTGAAGCTGTTCATGGAGGTATAAAGGCCCAGGAATTTCTCCAGCACGCTGGCAAACAGGTACGCGCCACTTCCGCTGAACTGCTCCTCGTCGAACTCGATCTCTACCCGAGTTCCTCGCGCGAACCCGATGCCGTGATCAGAAGCCACACGGGTAAAGTGACGCCGCGAACTGACGGAAGCAATTCCGCTGATCTGCTTCTTGATATCCGCGGAATCTGAGAAGTCGTAGAGTTCCAGAATCTTCTGCAGCGCCTCTTTACCGTCGTCGACAATCGAAAGATAGTTCAGAGACAAATGCGAGACCAACGACCACAGCGTCTTGCCATCCAGAGGAGGGCGTAGAGTACGAGTCGGTTTATGCAGCGCCACAATCTTCTTGATCGCGGCTCCCCCGGTCATTTCGAAATCCCCGGCTTCACTTCCGAAAGGGAGACGGGAAATCAGATCGCGATTCGTACAGGTGCATCGAACCGTGACGGTGTCATAATCCAGTTCCATCGGCCGCGCAGATAGGTCCACGAGTGATAGAAAGACGTCGGTTCCCTCATCGCCCTTGCGGTTTGAAACAGAGCGCGTGATGTACCAGTATGCCGGACTTGTTCCCTGCACCACGTGACGTTCCGAGTAAAGCGGATGATACGTAACCGTTTCATGGGTCTCAGCGTCAGTGCTGACCACCTCATCGACCGAGTAGATCTCCATTGTTTGCCGGCGCCGCGCATCCGGAACAATCGGATACTGATATCGGGTTTGATCCACCAGAATGGGCTCGGCAACTTGCGAGAAGAGATTGACGATCGGTGCGCAACCGAGTCGTAAAGTGCGTTCGTTGACGGCGACCTCTAGACGCTGGTGGCGTCCATCCTGCTCGAAGGGCGAAATCATGAATAAGAGTTCGGCCTTCGATGTCATTCCGGCACGCTGCAATTCCGAGAGCCCCTTCAAGTTCATGAAGAAGTACTTTTCGGGAAACGCGAAGTATTCCTGGAGCAGGCGGTAGCCCATGAACGAGCGTCGGGGATAAGGCAACACATCTTCGTTCTCGCCGAAGCCCATTGGCTGCAGATTCCGAAGGGAGATTTCCCGGACCGGAGCTTTCGGTTTAGCCGGATCTCGCAACAAGATCCGAACACAATTCCGGCAAAGTAGTTCGTAGAGCGCGTGAACGACCGAGCTTTCGCCGTTCAAATAGAACCCGAGGGTTTCGAGATCGAGCTTTTCAAATGAGACATCCGGGAAACATTCAAGTTCCACCCGCAGGACGGCCGCCTCAGAGGCACGCAACGCAGGGCGAATCCGGTCGGGCGTCATCCATTGGGCTTGCGAAACTTTGAACGGCCACAGAGTTGTGTCGTAGGAAGTGCGGAACTTGCATGGCACCCCTTCCACTGGCCGCGAATAGAGAACGGTTCCCTTTGGAATCTTGAGGGCGCTGGTGAGCTTGCCACTCTCGGGGTCGGTGTGAAACTGTGCCACCGTCATCGATGGCACCGGTCGCAGATAGTGCGGATAAAGAATGTTCAGCAGCGACTCGGTGATCTGCGGAAAATCGTCGTCGATACGAAGGTGGACACGCGCCGCCAGCAGCGCAAACGCTTCGAGCATGCGCTCGACATGGGGATCCTCGCAGCGGTCGGATTCCAGCAGCAAGCGGGAGGCGATCTTCGGATATTTGTCGGCGAACTCCGCTCCGACCTGGCGCAGAAACGTGAGCTCGCTCTCGTAGTAATCTCTCAGCTCATTGCGCAAGATCGGCTCCCTTTATTTCATATTCGCCCTTGCCCAATTCGAGAACGGTGTCGAAGCGTACCGGTTCCGGCGCAGGGTCCATACAGAGCAATCCCTCGATCACAAACTTCAACGTGCGATAACTGCCCTCGACCGGCTCCATGCGCACTCGCGCGCGTTTGAGTCGTGGCTCAAAAGACGCAATCGCAGTCTCCATGTCTCGCACGAGATCCGCGTGATCGCGCGTCGAGAGCACCGACTTCGACGACACGTCTGCGAATCCGTAGTGATAAACCGAACGGTTCGTCTCGCGCGCCGACTCGGGGGCGGGATCGATGGTTCGCCGCGTATTGAGCAACCACTCGAGGTCCCGCTTGAGTGCCCATTTCAATTCACGAAGAGACTGAGCACGGCTGAGAGGCACTTCGGAGCGGGTTTTGGGATCGCGATCGATCAGGCGGTCGAGCACCGAGAGTGTGACTGGTCCGGTAGCATCTCGCCTGGGCATGTGTTATTTGGCGTCCCCCAACGCCTGCGCCGGATCCAGCCGGCAAATTCTCTCGAAGAGTTTCTGCTGCGCCGCTTTGTCTGCCTGAATCTTCACGCTCATCTTCATCAACGTTGCCAAAGCGCTTGCGACCAGGCCGGGATCCTCCCAGTCATCGAGCTTGTGGTTTTCGATGGCGGCGGCGAGATCGTCGAGAATGGGCTGAGCCACGTTCGCTTTATTGGTCGAAGCGCATAGCTCGACCAGTTGCATCCGCCGACGGAAGCGCTCGCGTCCGGACCGTCTGCGAGCGATGTCCTGCTGCAGAATCTCAAATGCCTTCCGTTCCTGCCCCTCGCGGAGTGCCTGCATCGCGGACACGTAGGCATCCGTAGGCTGTCCCGGCCACCTGGAACCGAGGCCGTTTGATGAAGCCTTCAGGGCCGCTCCATCAGCCGACGAGGCCGCAACCGGTGCCTGACTCAGAGAGACAAGCCAGGCCCGCGTCTCCGCATTCGCCGCCGGAGTCTCATCCATCAGAGTAGCGTCGAGCAGTTGCGGAATATCAGTGACCAAGGCTTTTAGCTCGGATCGAATCGCGCGGGCGATGGCCTCGTATCCGGCGCCGAGCGCATCACAAGCCTCCACCACAAAGCGCTGCATATCGAGCCACGCTCGGCCACAAGGAAGCGCCATGGCGTTTTCTGCGGCCTCAAGCAGCTCTTCGTATTTCTTGTCGAGAAGCAACTTCTTCAAGTGCCGCCGCAGCTCGGTCGGAGGTGCCTCAAGCTTTGTCGGATCGGCCTGCTCGATTGCCGCCCGTAGTTCACCCCAGCGCAAGCCACGCAACATCAGGTACGCAGCGGGGCTCTGAGGTTCACGGCGGCGGAGAAAGGCGGCAGCCTCGGCAATTTTCTTGATCGTTTCAACGCGATCTGCGGGCTCCGAGGAACCCTCAACAGAGATCAAAACACCCGTGCGGACTGGAGTCGCCCCGGGTGCGGCGGCCTCGCCTTCTGCGCCGGGCACCGCGGCGGTCGGTGCAACTTCCTCCACCGGATCCGGCTCTTTCTCGCGCTTCTTCTGAAGGAAGCCGTGAATCAGATGTCGGCTGGCCTCCAGAGCCGCCTGCAATGGGCCGTACGCCGGACCATCGCTGCCGAACTTTTCGTCACAACTCTTCTTCAGGCGAGTCAGATTTTCCAGGCATCCATCCAGGTCCTTCTCAGCCTGGGCATAGAATTTTTTTGGAGTCTCCTCAAATGCCCGGTCGAAGAGTTCGGGCGCGAGTTTCCCCTCTTTGATCAGCGCCGCGCGCTTCTTTTTCGCCTCATCGCCCTTGATCTGATCTTCGTAGCCGACTTCTCGCGATTGCTGATGGTCGAGCAGACCGTACCTAGCTTTCTCGACAACAGGCACGAGTTTGAGAGGGATATCAAGCTTCACTCCCACGAAGCCGAGCGGCGCGCCACGCGATTCTGCATCGCCGTCTTCGATTTCTGGATACAGCGTGTCCCAGAATTTATCGACCAGCCCGCAGCACAGCGCCAAGCCTTCTTTCAGACCGGCAAAGCCGCGTTGTTTCAGCATCGCTTCGGTCATCCATGCGGCGAGTTGCAGGTCCTTGGTCTTGTTGGTGAGCAGGTCTGTGGTGAGCTTGATGACCTGCGCGTTGTCGGAGACCTTACGGTCCTGCTCGGTCATCCCCGGAGGCGGTTGCGCCTCCTCGCGGCGCGCTTCCTTGATTTTGTCGTAAACCGGGTCGTAACGCAGATTAGCCCCGCTAGGATTGGGGCCTTCAATGGGATTCAGCAGATCGTCAGGAAAGGGCATGTTCGATCAGGCGGCCACCGATGCGGGATTGAACTCGAGCGCCCGCAATTCAAGGAACGAGATTTCCTCGTCGTCCACCATCCACATCTTCTGGCCAAAGGGAATTTGATATTCACTGCCTTGTGGTTTCTCCCACACAGTCATCCGACCCAGCCGCACAGCTTCGTCGGGGTGGCGCCAGGAAAAAGGCGCCAGTACGGGAAGAAGGACTTCTCCTAGTTCAGTGCCCTTAAATGCGGGCGTAGTGCGAACGGCGGCTGGACTCCAAATCAAATCGCGAAGCTTCTTCGGGGGCGGGATCTCGATCGACGCCACGTGCTCAAGGGGCAAAAGCAGATAATTTCCCGCGGCAAAGATCTCAAGCTTCGCCCCAGTCCTCGGATCGGCATCGGCGAAGTAGCTGAATGATTTCCCGTTTGCGGTTCCGCCTCGATCGGGCGAATCGTCGTCGGATTGCTTACTGGGAAATTCGCCGCGCTCGAAGACATCTTGCCGTTGACGCTCGGCGAAAAGCGCGCTGCGGTATAGCAAGACTCCCATTTCGCTCTGCGGACCAGCCTGAGCGAGCACTTCAAGTTGCTTGTCGGCGCGCTCGTACTCGCCGGCAAAACAAAGAAGTTCAAACAGGAAAGTGCGACGGCGGACGTCTGTAGGATTTTCGCGCAACTCAGCGCTCAAAGCCTTGATGGCATCCGTCAAATGGCCTGCCCGGTATAGCTCTTGTGGATTCATTTCAGGGTCCCGGGATGAGGGATCAGCTCAGCAACATCAACTAGTCTGGGAAATAGGAACCGACACGAGTTCCGGCTACAGCTTTGGAGGCACTCCGTGCAGCCATTCTCCGGCTCCCGAAGTGCCTCCGATTCGACTCTCAGCAAGTTGCGACTAGGACTGAGCAACCTGGGCGATGTCGTACGTCGCCGAACCCGCCAGCGTAACCGCGCCGGTCGAGGTGTCCTGAGTGTAGTACTGGTACTCGATCTTCTCGTAGGCGATGCTCATGCTCTGCGAGGGCTTCCCTGACGATCCGCCACCAATGCTGTCGCTGCTGATGTAGCAATTGGTCATGATCACCTGCAGGTAGGTGTAGGGATTCGCGCCGCCACCGGACTCACGCAGCGAGAAGGTGCACTTCGGGATGTGTTGTCCGGTGTAGAGACACTTCAGAATCTGATAGCTCGCCTGATCCACGCCAAAGACGCAGGAGAAGTCCGAAAGCGAGCACTTGCCCGCCGACAGACCCTTGCCACCCACATCAGCCGGGTTCGACGCACCGAACGAAAAGCTATCAAGCTCAATGTTGTTGGTCATCCCTTGCGCCTGGGATTCCCCGTTGACTCCGTCGATCAAAAGATACGCATCACTTGCCATTGCAACTCCTCCTCATAACTCGGACGATTTCAAGGCGCCACGCACCTTGCTTATAACGATTTCCTCGGTACAACGGGTTAGGCTTTCGCAGCAGCGGGCAGTTCAGCCACCAGACGCAGCGAAACGTTCAGTTCATCGAGCTGGAAGTGCGGCCGCAGATACGCGATCGCGCGGTACACTCCAGGCTTCCCTTTCACTTCCTCCACATCCACACGAGCTTCTCTCAGGGGGAATTTCGCTTTCGTCGCCTGGTTCGCCTTGTCGTCCTGCGTAACGTACTGGCCGATCCAGCGATTCAAATACCGCCAGCAATCATCCCGCGACATGAAGCCGCCAATCTTGTCGCGCATCATCGACTTCAGATAGTGTGCAAACCGGCAAGTCGCCATCATGTATGGCAGCTGCGCCGAAATGCGGGCGTTGGCCGTAGCAGCATCGGAATCGTATAGCTTCGGCTTGTTGCATGACTGGATGCTGAAGAATGCGGCCTTATCAGTACCCTTGCAGTGCACAAGCGGCACCAGGCCCTGATCGGCTAGCTCCTTCTCGCGGCGATCTGTGATGGCGATTTCCGTCGGGCACTTTAGAGCTACGTCGCCCTCATCGGTGCGGAATGTGTGCGATGGCAAGCCATCCACCAAGCCTCCGCCTTCGACACCGCGAATCGCGACACACCAACCGTAGGTCGCGAACGCTTGCGTCATCTTGGAAGCGAGCGCGTAAGCCGCATTACCCCAGAGATACTTGGAATGATCGGTGCCGTCGACGCCCTCTTCAAAATTGAAGCCTTCGACGGGAGACGTATCGCGGCCGTAAGGCAGACGCATTAGCACACGTGGGCAGGTGAGCGCGACATACTTCGAATCTTCGCTCTCGCGGAAACCCTTCCACTTCGCGTACTCAGTGCTATCGAATATCTTTCCGATATCGCGGGGCTGGTCGAGGTTTGTGTAGCTCTCCATGTTGAGCAGCTCAGACGACGCTGCTGACAGGAAGGGCGCGTGTGCGGCCGCGGCCACTTGCGACACTTTCTCAAGCAACTCCAGATCTTCCGGATGTTTGCTGAACTCGTAGTCGCCAACCAGTGCACCAAAGGGCTCGCCGCCGAAGATGCCGTACTCTTCCTCGTAAACTTTCTTGAACATCGCGCTCTGGTCAAACTCAGGAGCGCGCTGCAAGTCGCGGAGAAGATCTTTTTTCGATGCGTTGAGGATTCGGATTTTCAGCTGAGAGCCGGTCTCGGATTGATCCAGCAAATACTTGAGTCCGCGCCAGGTTCCTTCCAGCTTCTGGAACTGCGCGTTGTGCAAAATTTCGTTCAACTGGATGGATACGAGATGATCGATCTGCGCTACGCGCGCGGAGATCATCTGATCAGCGTCCCGCCCCAGGGTCATCGACCCTTCCAGAACCTGGGCTACAAACTCCTTAACCAGATTCTTTCCTCTTTCGCGTGCAGCAGGGTCAGCAAAGCGGCCCTGCTCTACAATCTGATCGAGAAGACTCGATTCTGCCGCCTGTTCTACTACGGCAGAACCACCGGCTTGCTTCTGGGTCTCAGGCATTGGGTTCCCCCTTCGGGCCGACTTCGGCCTTCAGCTTGTCGAGTTTGTCGGTTTTGCTTACGGCTTCGAGAAGTGCTTCATCGAGCTTCTCGTTAGTTTGCAGCGTGCCTTTCAGGTCGTTGAGGCGGGTGCGCAAATCGAGCAACTCCTTAAGCGGCTTCACCTGGCGCGCCACCTGCTCGGGCTCAAAGTCCTCCAGGCTCTTGAACTTCAAGTCCACCTTGATTTGTCCGGCGTTGGAGTCTTCGCTGAGCTTGTTCTCTACGGCGAACGACAGGTGCGGCTTCATGCTCTCCAGAACGGAGTCAAAATTGTCAGGCGTGACCTCGACAAAACGTCGCTCCTTCAGCTTGGGAAGCGGTTGCTCGGGTTGTCCGGTGAAGTCGCCAAGAACGCCCACCGCGAACGGAAGTTCCTTGATCTCAATAGCGCCACCTGTTTCCACATCGTAGGTAATCTGAACTCGAGGCGGACGGACGCGGTCCAATTTGTGCTGTGTGCTCGGTTTTGCCATATCTGCTCCCTACCTCTTCGAATTTTCGGAGAAGTGCCTTTAAGAAGTATTTGTAAACTTACAAATCGCCGGGGAAGCGGTTTGAGGAGGCCAGTCCTCACAGGAAAACGGGCCTGTTGTTTGTGGCCCTTAGGGGCCGTGGGTCAAGGGTTTATCACAAGCACATACCTCAGTCAAGTATTCGCGCTGTTTTTGGCGACTTTTATCTCACAAATTGATTCAACGAAGTCTGAAGAATGGTGACGCCCGCGCTGCCAACGTATCACGAAGTCGGAAATAAGAGTTTCTCCGGCGAGATCAGCTGTTCAGTTTCTCTCCCAACGTCCCCCCAAGGGGCGTCTGGCATCCGCAATCGGCTGAAAACGCCCGACCCGTACGGAGTCCCGGCCCTTAAACCCGATCATCGGAATCAATCCCCGTTCCAGAATGCTCTCGACTCCAGCGTCGGTCAGCAGCACCTCCGCGCATGGCTTGGACTGCGAACCTTCCGGGCCGTCATAGACGTGCAAGGGAAGATGATCTACCTGAGCGACGTTCCCCGGCTGCATATGCCAGTTCGACTCGTTGAAAGATTGACCAAGTAGTAATCCGACGATAAAAGCTGGATTACCCCAGAGGTACTCTTCGTGGACCGGGATCGCGGTGAATTCCTCGAACTCAATTGACTCCAATGGCGACGTCTTACGTCCGTATGGAAGACGAAGCAGCACTCGAGGCAAAGCCAGTGCAACAGATGCGGACTCACTGCCACCTCGCAAGCGCGACCAGGAGTCTGACGAAAGGGGCTTTTTCCAACTGCGGGGATGCGCCAGATCTACTACGGATTCGCAACCGAGAAACTCCGGATTTGCCTCGCTAACGAATATCGCTCCGGCGGCCTGGGCTACTTTTGAGAGTCTCCCGAGTATTTCCAGATCGCTGTCCTCCGCTCCGAAACGGTATGCTCCGACGACAATCGTCCACGGATCTGCCCCCAATGTCTGAATCCCCTTCTCCACAAATAGGCGGTAGAGGGCTGTTTGCCGTATATCAACCGTGGCGTTCAGGTCCGCAGCCAGTTCTTCCTTGGAGATATCCACGATCGAAATGCGGAGTTTCGAATCCGTATCTAATCCACGAACGAGCAGGAACGTGCTGCGCCATATCGCTTCGAGTGCCTGGAATTGCGGATGATGGAGGATTGCGCGTATCGCGTCGCCAATGGCTCGATCAACGGCAGCGAAAACTTCCGAATGCCGAGCATCCGGAGCGCTCACGGCATACTTCGCAGAGAGTTGACGAGCAAAATCGTGGACACTGTCTACGCGACGGGAATCTGCCGGCGCTCGGGATTCGGTTTCCTCGATCAATTCGTCCAGCAGACTGCCCGAGGCGAGTCGAGCCGGATTCGGTGCTACCGGACGCGGGACGCTTCGTGCGGGCGGCGCGCTTGCAGCCGATGGGGGGGGCAGCAAGCCCACCTCCTCGGCCGCCGCAACAAAATGCTCCGGATCCTCGAGGCGCTGTCTCAGCGCTCTGAGTTGCTGAAAAGCTTGGGTTTGCAGCAGACGGTCCGGATGAAAATCCTCGAGTTCAGAAAAACCGAATACGAGGGATGAACCGTCGGCCGAGGGGAGATGCAGTTCCGGATGAAGCTTGGAAAGCACTTCATCGAAGTTGTCCCGATCCACGAGATGCGGTCGAAGTTCACCGGAACTTATGGGATCAGAAATTCCACGACTCGCTCGCCCGCTGAAGTCGCCGATTATTGCAATGCAGAAGGGAATTTCAGGACTCGGACGAGCAGGAGAATCCTCCTCGCCTGCCCGCAGGTTGACACCGCCGAAATCGAAGCGGTTTGACATCCCGACTCCTTTTGGGACTTTTCGTCGAAAACAGTATGCCGCGTGTTCTGCTTACTGGTCGTGGCCCTGCGCCAGCTGAAGCTTGCGCAATCCCTCTTTCGCGTCAGGATTGTTGGGCTGTAACTGGAGTATGACGCGATACTCCTGCCCAGCTTTCTCGTACCTGCCGTTACCCGCGTCGGAGCGCGCCCACTGCAGCAATCGCGGAATGTCTCTTTGCGTCATACCGTCGTAGGTGCTGATGCCTTCAAATCCCTGGATCGGAGTATCAACTGCCTTTTTGGCAGTCTCTTTTTCACTAACTTGATCCTTCGGTGCCGGCGGCTTCGGCGCCTTTCGGACTGAAATTGACGGCGTTGGATTGGGGATCGGCTGCACCGTTGGCGGCGGCGAAGGCGAAGCTGGCTCGGGAGACGCTGCGGGCGTAGGTTGCGTTTCTACAGTCTGAGTATCGGGAGGTTTAGTCGGCAGCTTCGATCCGCTCTGCGGATAAAACAGCGCTACAGCAGCGCCGATCACAACAAGCGCGACTGCTCCAACCACGAGTCGCGTTTTGGTAATGAAGGATCGCCGTTCCTGAAAATCAGCAAGGCCATCTTCGAATGCGCCCTCACGTGAAGGTACAAGCCTGTCGGGAAGCGGCGTTGGAGCGAGCCTTCCCTTTTCCGTTTCCCTTCTGTCGGATTCAACAGGAGCACCCATCGGAGCGTTCACAATCATTGTGGCGCCCACTTGTGGAGCCGTGCTGACACGAGTCGAACTGGCGCGTGCGGATTCCCGAAGTTTCGCGATCTGCTCCGCCGAAGCCCAAACCAATTCCGACAGGCCCGAATGTTCGGTGCCCCCAGTGGTGAGCGCGGCTACGGGCCGAAGTTCAGTGCCAGGAAGATCCCGCGCAATGCGAGACAGCGTTTCCGACAGAATGATCTGACCGGGTTCCGAGAGCCGCAAGGCGTTTTGCGTCATGCCCGCGCTGAACCCTGTCGCTACTGGAGGATGGATCAGTATCGCAGCGCCGAGGTAGTCGCCTGTGCTGCAAGATACGAACTCGAGAATGGCAAGCTGAATGCGTTTCGCCGCAACCAAGGCTTGATTGGTTTTCTCGAAGTGCGCGGTCATTGCGGAAGGCAACTCCGACGCAAGACGGCCGTAGCTCACCGCAATCAGATCAGCAATCATGTAAACGAGAACGTTCTCGGAGTTCCAAGTCAACGGAGTCGAATCGGCCGCCCGATCCTGACGCCACAGCCGAATCGTGAGATCAGCGCCTGACCTAGTTGCACCCAAGCTGTTTGTGCCCGCCCGTTCGGGCAAAGCAACTTCAAATTCTTTGCTATCGGTTTTGGGTTCGAAGGGTGCCATTTGACTGAAAGGGGGGAGACGCAGGTACGTCCGGAAATGTAGGTTACGCCAAAAAATCTAGCGTGGCAAACGGGCCGTTTTACGCCATTTTAATGGCGAGAATGGTTCCAGCACCTGACAGTTCACATGCTTGACTTCACTCGCATACTGAGTATCATACGGGCACCTGCGCAGGCGAATTTTATGACGTTCGCTGTCACCCCGGGGAGTTTATGCCACGACGTTCGAAGTATGATGCGGTTTTGTGTCTTGGGCCGTCCGTCCAAAGAACTCTGTTTGCACTCCTTCTGATCGCACTGGCGGTTCCGGTCGTACATTCCAAGGACGTTCCAATCACCGCAATCGAACTCTATGATGGGCCTAACGGCGCGGCTTTCGTTCAACTCACTGGACTCCTCATCAATGGCAAAGCGGAAGTCCGCAGCTGCAACGGCGTAACTCAGATCACAAAATCGAACTACGGCAAACTTCCGAAAATAGTTTTGACTCCGTCCATAACATCACTGGAACGCGATGCCAAGGGCACAATGACAATCACGCGCGGGACGGAATCCGAGTGCGTGGTGCCCTCGAACTACAAGTTTGAGAAGGACGAATCATTCACTCCCGCTCAGTTTGCCGACAAAGCGATCGTGCAAGGACAGGTATTGAGTTCGTCGGTCCAGGGTGTCATCGCAGTTCCTGCATTCAAAGCAACGGTCAAGATTGTGTTTGTTGCCGCGCCGGACACGGAATTGGCGGAGTACCTGCGCGCGAATCGGGCCCACTCCATTCCACAGTGGCAGGATTACCTTGCGCGTTATGCCAAAGCGGCGCATACGGACGCAGCCAAGCAGAATCTGGCTGCGCTGCTTTTGAAGGATGGTTCTGACGCGCTCGAGACTTATCGAAGCTCCGCTTCCTCAAGTTCCCCGGCATACGCGCAACTCCGCACTGCATTCCTCCGCGCCGATCAGGCGCACGATCTGCTTCCTGCGAGCGAAGACGCTGGCAAATTGCGCGAAGCCGTACACACCGAACTAGTACACATCGGCGACAAAATTCGAACGGAAATACAGGCATATCGGCAGGCGCTCGCTAATCACACCACGGGTTACTCCCACTTAGCGGGTAGCCGCCAACTGACCGAGCAAGTGCTTGGCGTGGACCCCCATTTTGATCAGGGAGTGACGCTGATGAATGCCGTGGCGGCTGAGACCAATCGAGTCGAGGCCGCATTGCGCAGCGGTGAATCCAATGTGGCTTCGCAGCACTTCGATGAGGCTGTTGCGGCGGTATCTGATTTTCGCAATTTTGCGGACGAAGAGCCGCGTATCGGTGCGATCCTCGATGCCGCGTACCAAAAACACATCGAACAAGCCAAAACGGATGTGGCCGGTCAGAAATGGCGGGAAGCAGTTCAGGAGTATCAGAAAGCTGCCGCCATCAAGCCCACTCCCGAAGCAACGGCAGGCCTCAAGCAGGCACAAGCTAACCTGCAGTCTTCCACCGATCAGGCGGCGGCCGACACGGCCTTGCAGCAAAGCACTGCCTATGAGCAGGATAAGAAATACGTCGAGGCCTATGAAGTATTGGCCGATCTACCTGAAACGCAGAGAGCGCTGGTAAGAGACCGGCTTCAGACGCTGGCACCAAACTATGTTAAGGGCGCCTCTGATGAAGCCAAGCGCCTGCTCGATGCACACAATCCCATTCAAGGACGCGTCGATGAAATCGGGGTGCAAAGGGCGCACGACTATCTCCAGCGCGCTTGCACGCTCGAGCCAGAGAATCAAAACCTGAAGCTTAGGCTCGATCTTGTTTCGCAGACACTCAGCGATTACTACGTGTCTCGCGCAAAACTCTATCTGGATAAGCCCCTCGGTTCCGGAGTCGGTGTCGCGTGGCTCTACTTGCAGGAGGCGCAACAGTACCAACCCAACCGCGATGACATTCGCGATGAACGCACGAAGTATTCCGCGGTGCATAACATCCGTTCAACGCTCTCGATCAAGGTCGTGTTCCGCGACCAGACATCGCGGCGGGACAGTTCAGGATTCGCGGACCAGCTCTCGGACGCGATCGCTACGGGCCTTGAAACCACGTCTCTTCCCGTAAGAGTCATCCGCGCCGCAGACGCTACTCCGATCGATCCCAATTTTCAGTTGACCGGGGATGTTATTGAACATCGTCCGATCACCAAGCCAAATATCGAATCGCTCGATTCTGAATACCTGGTCGGCACAAGGGATATTCAGAACGACGAATGGAATAGAGTCAATCGGGAATACGACAACGCAAAACAGGAAGTCGCAAGGCAGCAAAAGCTTCTTGACGACGTCAAGGCGCATAACAAGAAGAAAGAGATAACGACTGCACAGCAATCTGTGGATGATGCACAGAAAAAGGCTGACGCATTAGGCCGTCAACTCGACTCGATCCCGAAAACCAAGATGATCGATGTGGTCAAGCCTTACAGCTACACAAAGCGAACCATTGATCTGAGCGCGGTCGTGGAACTGGGTTTCCGCATTAGCGATGCAAGCGGAAGTACCATCGCAACCAATGCTTCGATCAAGAAGCAGGCAGAAAAGCAATTCGTCGTTCTGGAAAACGTCAAGCCTGAAGATACGAAGGGCGTGAAGCAGACCGGCGCGTTGCCGGACGAGAACCAATTCCTGGGCGATGTCGAGATTGAGGCTCGTGGTGATTTGATCAAGGAAGTCCGGGACAAAGTCCAGACTTTACCCAGCAAGATCCTCGCTCAGGCCCGCAAGCGCCTCATGGACGGCGATACAGATGGCACCGCGGAATCGTACATCCTATACCTAAACTCAACTCCGGACGGCCAAACTCCGGAACGGGACGAAGCCAAGAAATTCCTCCGCGAACAGTTCAATATGGTTTGGCCCGGAAGCGCCGCTTAGCGCGCGATACACTCCTGCCGACCGATCACCAGATCGAAGTTGCTGGCAAACTAAAAACCCAGTAACGTAGTGCAGGCAATTCTTCCCCCAGGGGCGCCGCACCCCAGTAAACGCGAACTTAGATTCTGTGAACGCTCCAAACATCAAACGAATCGGGAAGTACGAGGTGATCGACCTTCTTGGCCGCGGCGGGATGGGTCTGGTCTATCGCGCTTTTGATCGTCAACTCAATCGCGAGGTGGCAATCAAGACGGTGACCGAAGGATTTACCGGTGACCAGGAGATGATGAAGCGCTTCTACCAGGAAGCCGCCAAGACCGGCGCCCTCAAGCACCAGAACATCGTCACCGTGTATGACCTCGGCGAGCAGGACGGCTTCCCTTACATCGTGATGGAGTACCTGTCAGGCGATCCTCTGGACCGGCTGATTCAATCGGGAAAATCTCATCCGCTCGCGTTCAAATTGAGAATCATCGAGCAAGTCTGTAATGCGCTGGGTTACGCGCACCGCAATGATGTCATCCATCGCGACGTCAAACCCGCTAATGTGATCGTGCAGTCCGATGGCGTTGTCAAACTGCTCGACTTCGGCATCGCCCGCCAGGAGAAAACGGAAAGCCGCCTCACGCGCACGGGCAGCGTAATCGGCACGCTGCAATACATGGCACCGGAGCGGTTACGTAACGCTGCTTTCGACGGCCGGTCTGACATCTTCTCGGTCGGGGTGGTGATGTACCAGTTGCTGACGGGACAACTCCCGTTCACCGGCGACTACAGCATCGTTCAGAAAATCCTGACGGAGAAACATCCGCCTCTCAATCAATATCTCAGCAAGTATCCTACTGTCCTCGATGCCATTCTCGACCGAGCCTTAGCAAAAAATCCCGACGACCGATACTCCACGGCCGAGGAAATGGCGGCCGAACTTGCATCCGTCGAACAGGAGCTCCGTAAAGAACAGGTTGCCGAGTGGATTCAAAAAGCAGAGCGGCTGCTGCAGGAAGAAGAATTCACCTCGGCAAGAGATGTACTGCTGCAGGTGCTGAAGGTCGAACGTCAGCACACCACCGCCCGCCAGATGATCGCGCAGGTGCAGCAGAACCTGAATCTCAGGGCACGCGCCCAACAGATTCGGCAATTAAAGGCGCACGCGGAAGAGGCCTCTGCCGACAAGCGCTATGAGGACGCGATTCACTGTCTTGAAGAGGCGTGCGGCTTGGATCCATCCAGTTCCGAGTTGGCTGAGCTGCTGGAATCCGTTCGGCAGAAGAAACGGCACAGAGAGCTGATCGACGGATACCTGCGTGACGCGGATACCGCACGCGAGCGCGGTGATCTCGAGTCTGCCGGGGCCGTAATCGCCAAGGCGATGGAGGTCGATAGCAACGATTCGCGGGTCCGAGCGGCAAATGTCGCACTGGCGCGACTCATCGAGCAAGCCGCACGGCAGGCGAAAACCAGGAAACTGCTGGAAAGCGCGCGCAAAGAAATCGGGGCACGGCACTTTACCGCCGCTATGGAGGTTCTCTCCGAAATTGAAACGGTCGATCCCTCCAACCCCGAACTGATTCCCTTGCAGACCGCCGCCAAACAGGGCCGTGAGCAGGAACAGCGCCGTCGCATCCTGGAGCAGTTGCAAAACGAGGTTTCGGTAGCATCGACGGTCGAAGAGTTAACTCGTGCGGCTCAACTCGTGGAACAGGCTCTGCAGCGACTTCCCGGCGAACCAAGCTTGATCAAACTACAGGGGAATCTCGCGCGCAAACTTCGCGATGAGGAGATTCGCCGTCGTGTTGACGAAGTGGCTTTACGCTGCCGCAGCCTGATCGATACCTCGCCTGAAGAGGCGCTCAAGCTTGTTCATCAACTTTTGCACGAAGCCCCCGGGAATGAGCGGCTGCTCGCACTGCAATCCACCATTGTGGGTCACATTTCGGAACGCACTCAGGAGCAAGCCCGCTCCCAATATCTGCAACGAGCTCACGAGGCGCTCAGCAAGGGAAACTACATCGAAGCCCAGCGCTTGCTGGAGTCGTGTCAGAAAGAAGGCATCGCGTCTCCAGAGATCACGGAGTTGATCGACTTTGCCCGGCAAGAGGCCGCCAGCGGCCAAAAGAATACGCAAATTCAGGGTCTCATGCGCCAGGCTGAAGGTCTCATGGCACGAGGAGCATACGCGGAAGTCGTCGATCTGTTGGGTGGAGTCAGGCAGGAACCCGCGACGGCCTCACTCATTTACCTTCTCGACGATGCCCGCTCGCGATTGCAGTCTTTCCAACGCAATGTCGATTCTGCGCTCCAAACTGTGGAAGCTCTTCGCAGTCAGGAACTGTACACCGAAGCCCTGCTCCTGCTTGAGAACTTGCCGCCAGCTGTGCAGCAAACCGGGGCCATCCAGAAAGCGCTCGCAGCCATGCGAGCGGCAAGTGCGGATGAACTCGCTGCGCTCCGAGAGATTGGAGGAGCATACGCCAGCCTCGAAGGAACTGCGAATCGTTCGCCGGTGCTGCCAGAAAACAGTGGTTCGTCCCTGCTCGGTCGTGTCATTCCATTTTTCACGTCGCGCCGACAGTCATCTGCTGACCGTCAGACGTCATGGGCAATCGATCGCGCGCGCACGGCGATCGACTCCGGAGACAAAAAACAAGCAGGCAAGATTCTCGATCAAGTAGCCAACTTGGCTCTGTATGCCAGCGGCGATCTGCAGACAGAATGGCAGGCTCTCAACAAGAAAGCGGGAAGGGGAAAGTAATTGACAAGCCGGCGCACAACACGCAATAACCTCACCTGAATCCCAACGTTTGAAGCGGAACTTCGCAGTGTTTACCTTGATGAAACGATACGATACGATTTATCCCCTGACCGCAGAATGAGTTTCATAATTCAAGCCGCTGGAATGACCGACATTGGTCTCGTTCGCAAGAATAACGAGGACAATTTCGGGTACGATTTGCGGCACGGCATATTCGTGGTTTCCGACGGCATGGGTGGACAGCAGGCCGGAGAGCTGGCCAGCAAAATTGCAGTCGATACCGTTCTGAGCTTTTACCGCAACACGCCCGATACAACATCCGACGGAGTCACCCGATTTGAGGGCGTTTCGCAAAGAGCGGCGGATCTCGCTTCAGCCATTCAGCTCGCGAACCAGACAATACACGAGGCGGGAGCGAAAGATGTTTCTATTGCCGGCATGGGTTCCACGATTGTTGCGGTGGTCGTCGAGGGAAATCAGTTTTCGATTGCGAACGTCGGCGATAGCCGTATTTACCTGGTCCGCAAAACTGAAATCGCGCAATTAACTCAGGACCACTCGCTGGTAATGGAGCAAGTCCGGCGCGGACTGATGACACTAGAAGAGGCAGAAAACTCGAGAATGCAAAACGTAATCGTGCGTGCCCTCGGAACCGATGACACTGTCGAACCGGATCTCGCCGATCACGAATTCGCTTCGGAAGACGTGCTGCTTCTGTGCAGTGACGGCCTCTCGCGGTACGTGAAAGAAGACAAGATTACAGAGATCGTGAATCAGGAATCTCTGGAGACGGCGTGCACTGATCTAATCGAGGCAGCAAAAGCCGGCGGAAGCGATGACAACATCACCTGCCTGCTGATCCGTGCGATGCCGTCCTCATGGAAAGACCGATTCTTCGGACGTCTATCCGGACACGCCGGCCAGAAAAGCTCCACATGAAATCATCGCGATACAGGTGAATCTACTTCCCCACCTGACTGACACACTTCAGCCCTGGCATGTCGAAGAATGGATTGGCCGAACCGTTGACCTGTAATTGGTAGTCATAAGACTTGATTTTGCCGTTCGGCAATTTCACCGGCTGGCCATTATTCTCAATAACCCACTCCAGGTTATTGCCGGTCAGATGATGCGCACGCGCCACAAAGTGAAAAACAGCCCAGGGCCCGCTGGCAGAATCGAGCGTATCGCCATTTTTCGATACGTCGATATTTTCCGCTGCACCCGTCCAGATGAAGGTTTTCTGCGCGCCAGTACCGGAGAGCTTTTCGGCTCCAATCGTCACGTCAACGCCCTCAAGGTTACTGGTGATCTGCTTGAGCGTGTAAGAGAAGTGGGGAGGAGCCGAACCGTTGGGGAACATTGTTTCACTCAATCCCTGCATCTTGGTCAGGAAACGCAAGAACTCAGGCGAAGGCTTCGCGGTTGCGCTGGGATTCGCTGCGTAACTCGAGCCCACTTTCAGCACAAACGACTTCACGCTTTCATTGAGTTTTTTCCAGCTATCGCCGGCTAAAAGCGAACTGAGCTGATCGATCGGCATCTCTTTCAACGAAGTCGGATCGAAGGGATACATTCCTCTCATCTGGGAGCAGAATTCCGCAGCTGCAGCGCCGGCAGCTTTCAGCGGCATTGCTTTGTTCGGTCCGTCAATTCCGGTGATTGGTTCCTCCAGCAATCTTCGCACCTGCTTCTCGTTCCCGAAGGACTGGGAATTGTCGACTGGGATGGACGTAATCACAGCGGTCACGGAGCCCGAGGCGGTGGACTGTGCTGTCGACACCTGCGCTCCTAATGTTGGATCGGGGGCGCCGGGACTTTGCGCGATCGCATGCACTGAAGCCAGCAAGCCGCCGAGGGCCTTCATATAGTCCTGCGTCTTGGAAGAGATCAAAACGTCGGGAGGCTTGTCTGCTGGCCCGGGTGGCTCAACCGCCTGCACTGGAGCAAATGGCGCTTTCACGTCGGGAGGGGCAAGATCTACGTTGTGAGAAACGAAGTAAAACAACTCCATCAACGGCGACTTCGTGTCGGTGATCTTCTGCAACTTCCGGTCCGCATCCTGATAACTGCTGTAGGGCGGAACCGAGGAGGTCTTCAATACCGTGTTCCACTCGTTGACGAAATCCTGGTTGTAACGCTCCGTCAACTTTTGTCGCACCATGGCAGGATCCAATCCCTGCGCCACACTCTTACCCAGCACCCACTCTTCTCCGCCCATATAGAGGGACGGATTCTTTAGCGCATCCTGCACAAACTGAAATCCGCTTCGCGTGAATGCGCCCTTCACCTTATGAGAACTCGCAATCACGCCTGCCGAGTCGGGATACGCCTCATTGAAGCTCACGTCATGTTGTGCAGCTTTTCCTAGTAACTGCACGTAGTAGCGGTCGATCCCGGCAAATCCATTCAGATACGTCTGAGTGTGAACAATCAACGACGGCGAATTGCTGCTTGAAAACGGATTCTCCTTCGCCAGTTCCGTGCTGTAAAAGTCAAATTGCGAGGTCGCCAGATCTTTGCGTTCCTTATCGATATCGCGATCGGCGATCCAATGACTCGTCAAAACAGGAGTCAGGAAGTCCCTGGTGCTTTTGTCGTGGAAGGATGTTGTGATCAGGTAGGCTTTCAATTCGTTGTACGTCTTCTCGTACGCGTCGTTGGGTGCGACTGCTGGTGGCGCGTCCGGTAGCGAGGCAAGCGTATCAACAATCCGCTTTTGCGTTTCTCCGAACAGCAATCGACGAAAGCGCTCGAAGTACACGGGTTTCGCGTCCCGGTAGGCCTCATGACCCGAATACAGTCCCCAGCGCATACTCCACGGCGCGCCATTCTCCTCCCAATCCGAAAGGTCGACTAAGTCCGCGCGCAGTCGATCAAGCTTTTGCAGGTCGCCAATCGTAGCTGGCTGATGCTGATCGGCCGGCGTTTGCAACGTCCGTAAATCTGAAATCTCGTCTTGAACGCGACCTTGCAGCGCCCGATTGCGGAAGAACGAAATCGTGAATCCGGTCAGAAAAATCAACGCAAGAAAAAGCGCACTCGCCAAAGCAATTCGGCGAAGCACGTTCACCTTGGAGCTTGCTCCGCTCGCGGCTAATGCCACTCTGTCTTTAACCAGGATGTCGTTGAACAAACCGGTAAGGAATACCCACTGTGGCATCCTGCGGGGCCCGCCACCTCGAATGGCTGGAGGCGGAGCCGCCTGCTGGCCGATCCCACGGAAAATCTGCGTGGCGCCGGCGTTTAAAGATGCCTCCGCAGGCTCGGAGACCATCACAGGTGCAGCCACTACATCGTCCACGACGATCGGCCGCACCCCAGTGAAATAGAACCCTCGCAGAAATGGATTTGTCCCAAGTTGGCTGGGGCGCAGCAGGTCCACTAGAAATTGCACGAGCAGCGTGCGAAGTTTCTTCAGTTCGCGGGGAAATTCATAAATTCCCGGCAATTTGTCAGCATCATTCTCCCGCGGCAGCAGGATGATCCTTCGCTCCGCCAACGAGTAAAAAATATCATCGAACGCTTTGCTGAGCCGCTGGGTCTCCTGGTCCGCGTAAACTCCCGCGCTCAGCGAACGCATAGGAAGCGTAGCGCCGAGGACTTCCGCGGCTTCATCCTTGCTCATCCCGCGAACAAATTCCGTAAAGAACGAGATCCGGTCCAGTCGCGTGAAGAGAACGTAAACGGGGAAGCTGATTCCGAGAAGCTGCGATACTTCCTGCAGCCGCGACGATAGCCGTCGCGCAGCGGTCACCGCCGCCTCGCTGGCACCGGGCTGCAAGAATGTCTCGCAGTCGAAACATACAATCGCCGCTCGTGGAGCCTGTGCCTTCTTGCCGATTGCGGCCGAGAAACGCGCGGGCTGCAACAGCTTCACCAGACGCTTCCAGCGATCACGCTGGCCCATCATGGAACCCGCCGGATCCACAAAAATCGCTTGCCGCGTATACCAGAGGTTCGCCGCCGCCGTGGGCAGAACTTCGTTATCCCGATACACCTGCCCCGCCAGCAACTCTGGATCCAGGGTGGATTGCGTCAGTATCGTGGTCTTCGTCGAACCGGAGTCACCGAGCACAAACACGATTGGAAGACCGCTGAGGTCGGCACCGCGTCCTAAAGTCGACTGCTTCAACCGCCGAATTGACTCACGTACCAGAGCGTCAAGATCGTCCGTCCCGGTTCCCTGTGATTCTTCCTCGCCAGCGGCTTCTTTTGCCTTCTTGATCTTGTGCTGGTACCAGAACGCGACGGCAGCACCGATCAGACCCAGCAGGGCAAGTACACCCCGCAATATCCATACATCGGAGCCATGCAGAGGTAACCATCTGCCGAGCAGGAACACCACGATCAGATAGATCAGCAGAATTACGCCGGTTACCCAATACAAGCAAGCCCCCTATTTCAGCAGTCCTATTTCAGCAATCCAGCGGCTAAGCCATCGAGTGACGACGCGCCAGACATCAGGACGAACTTGAAGACTATGAACAAAAGCGCGACTACGCCAACCGTGATCAAGGCAACCCGCCCGAGAACGCGGCTCATGCGATCGGACTGCACGGTGCGTAAGGTATCTGCGGGAATCGCGCCACGCGGTGACAAGGCCCCGATTGGCCCCCGGATCCTGCGAATCTTTTCCTGCGTTGCCGCCATGATTGAGCGCAGGTCGCCACCTGCTGCGTAGCGGCCTTTGAAACCCAGCAGCATACAGAGGTAATACACTTCCAGCAGATCGGCAGTCTCTTGCGAATCGCTGCGATTCAGCGCCTTCTGCAATTCCTGGAAGAAGATTTCTCCAGCCAGTTGATGTCCAAACAATTCCGCCTGCAAAGGCAATCGCGGCCAATTCACGAACACCGGGTTCCGCGAGGTCAGCACCGACTCATCCAGGAACGCCACTACCGCAAAGATGACTTGCTTCACGTCTTCCGCCGTACATCCGCGCCCGCGCGCCTCCTGTTCGGCAACACGCAACGCCTGCCGCATTTGCGCCCGAAATGTCTCCGCATCAAGAACGGCCTGCCGGTTGTAGCGCAACCGCACTACAGCCGTGAATATCTCCTGGAACCCTAGTGCCAGATTCCACCCGCGCCGGTCGAGCAATGGGCTCGATCCCCGATAACTTCCTAGAGGTGTGACTTGTGATCCCATGTCAGCTCTCAAGTAAGACGATCAGCTCAAGCTCGGGCGACGGCAACTCTCCCGGCACATACACGCCAACACTTCGCGTGCGCATGATGTGCTCCCAGCACGGACCAGTCCGGTTGATTACAAAATACTGGCTGTCCACTTTCGCCGAGATCGCCGCCGGTGGAACTTGCCTGTGATCCAACTTCAGCCCGGGAAGAGCCCGTTTAACCAACTCGGGGACAAACTGCGAGGAACAGACTTTTACCAGTTGCAGGGTCTTCGCGATCAGATCCGATTCTCCGACAGAAGAGCGGATTCCCAATAGCCACCGGGACGGCCCCAGGCAACGCTGGTCTCGCACCTCGCCTTCGTAGAAGTAACGAGCCGTCCCCTTCAACGGGATGACGATCGCCTGCGACGGAACGATGATTTCGAGATGACGCAGAATATGTTCCTCGAGCGCCGTAAAACCAGGCCCCGGGTCCGCATGGTGGTAAGCTGGCAACGTTCGCGGATTGGAATCCAGACTGAAGGTGCATAGTGCTCCCGCCAGGCGGGACATTTCGCGGAACAAATCCTCAGGATGTCGATGCTTCGCCAGCAAGATATGCCGCAAGGGTGTCAGGCTGGAATTGATCGCATGCAGGAACCAGAACTGCGCAACCTGTCGCGCAGACATTCCAGTCTGAAACTTCTCTCCCGATTGTTGCTCTTCTGTGACGACCGCGCTCTTCTCTTCCAAAATTTCCACCAGCCTCTGCAACATTGAGGCCAGACTCTCGCTGGCACTCACTCGGAGACATGGCGGAACGAAGGTAGAATCGTAAATGAAGTGGCCTGACTGATCTCGCATCACGCGCGCAATCGGCAGGGTCAGCAGATCCTGATCTGCGGCCGGTACAACCACCAACTGGATATTTTTACGCCCCATCTGCACAGGTTTCGGCTCGAGCCCGGTATTTTCATCGTGCACCAACTCTGTGGTGCTCAGATAACGTGCTTTGCCCGCAGAGAACGGATCGATGTCGCAGTTCTGCTGACCTTGCACCCAGCGCGGAATAGCGAGGGCGACAGTCAAGCTGTCGGTGGTCGGAAGGAACTTCTCGGCGATGTTGGTCGGATCAGGCCTGGGATCGCACTCCGGGATGTCGAACGGCAGTCCATCCTGAAACATCCCCCGCGCTTGCAGGAGACTGACGGTCCCGTTGCGTAGGGCGTCCGCATCAAGTTGGCACGATGCCAACCCGTAGGCATCCCGCCATAAACTGCTGGTGGCAAAGTGGACGGACTCCTCAAAATAACGGTTCTGCGCCTGAAAATGATGAGGCGCCAGATACATCCCCTCCGCCCACACTACTCTCGACAGCAACTTCATGCCGCTCTCACCTGATACAAGGGGGAATTTTGCGTTGCCCTTCACCGCCCGACAGGAATCTGTGCGTCGCGGCCAAGTTTTGCGTCTGGCCAGCGATGCTAGGCGGATAGTTTCTCATTGTCAAGATTCGTCCCCGAGAGGATCGCTCGCACAACCTACGACGATCTAAGTACCCGCAAAATGAGCAGGATCACTGCTAATTCTTCTCAACCGAAACATAATCATCCCTGCCTTAAAGTGCGGCCAAGCTGTCTCACGTTACACGCGTGGTCCCATTGGGCAGGGCAGCATCTTGGGCAGGGCCTGAGTGCGTGGTAGCCTTATCCGAGGCGAGGCGCTGCACCTGGTTCGCGTGTGCTTCTTGCTCAGACTCCCGTAACTCAATGATGTTCCAGCCCAAGCCAAACCGTAAGCCTCTATCTCCTGCATCTCCAGAGACTTCCATCGATTCTGGCGAGTCTCCCGAGACGCAACTTTCGCCTCCGGATGGGGTTGAAAGTGGTGTGAGCACAGCTGCATTGGATCGCGCAGTGTTGTTGGCCGCTACCCCGTCGGTTCCGACCGTCTTTTCAGCCGGACCGGAGCCTCAGTCTGACGCCGACGTCATGCTGCGTGTAAAAGCGGGGGACCAGTCGGCATTCGACTATCTGGTGCACAAGTACCGCCGCCCAATGGTGAGTTTCATGTATCGGATGGCCCGCAACTCGGCAGCTGCCGAAGATCTGGCTCAGGAAGTTTTCCTGCGCGTGTATCGTTCGCGTGAAACGTACGAACCTAGTGCGAAATTTACGACCTGGCTGTATCGTATTGCGACGAATCTGGCGGTGAATCACGCGCGTGACACCCGCCATGAGCGTCCAGAAGTTCAGGTCAGCCTGGACGAACCGGATGACGACACCGGCACGACGCTGGAATTGCCCGACGCGTCGATGAACGCCGAGCAGATGATGGTCCGCCGGGAGCGGATGGTGGCCATTCGGAGAAAAGTGGAAGCGCTGCCGGAGCAGCAGAAGCTTGCGGTCATCATGCATAAGTATCAGCAGATGGACTACAAGCAGATTGCCGATGTATTGAAGAAGAGCGAATCGGCGACCAAGTCGTTGCTCTTTCGGGCGTATGAGACTTTGCGAGAACAGTTAAAAGAATTCATTTAGCAAGACTTTGTTTTGAGCGGCATTGGCGAAGAGCGTTAAGGGGAAGCAGTCATGAAATGCGAAGAGATTCGAGAAAGAATGCCCGAGGTGGCCGCCGGTTTGGGCGAATTCACGTCGGACGAAAGCAGTCATCTGGCCGGTTGCTCGGCGTGCACCGAGCAACTTAAGTCGATGCGTGCGACCATGTCGCTGCTCGATGAGTGGCAAGTACCGGAGGCGTCGCCGTATTTCGACGTGCGCCTTCAAGCCCGTTTACGTGAAGAAATGGCCAAGCCGCAAGCGGGATGGTTGCAATGGTTTCGTCGGCCGGTCCTGGCGGCGGCTCTTACAGTGATCATGGGAGTTGGTATCGGCGTGTACTTTGCTATCGGCAGCGGGAATCATCCCGCCAAGAAAGATTTCGCTACGAACATCACCGCAGATCCCGGTTCTGCCGTGGGCGATTTGCAGACTTTGGACAAGAACGACGAGATGTATGCCAATTTCGAGTTGCTGGACGATTTAGATTTGCAGCAGAATGTCGATGAAACTCCCCAGAACGCAGACAACTAGGAGAGACTTGCTGAGTCGCAGTCTACAGGCATGAAACGGGGAGGGCACATCTCGGAATTCATAGCCGGCGTCATCGTCTTCGTGGCGGTGCTGCTCACGGCTCTAGGCGTTGCGCAGAAAGCTACGCCGCGTCCGGCTCCTCCACGTCCAGCCCCTGCACCCCAGCAGCACATGGCGCCACCCGCAACTCAAGCTCCCCGGCAGCAAAGACATGCCGGAGACTGGTTGCGTCAATACAAAGATCTGCCTCCAGACGAACAGGAGAAGGCCCTGCAAAATGACCCTGCATTTCGCAACCTTCCTCCGCGTCGTCAACAGATACTTCGCGATCGGCTGCAGAATTTCTCCAGCCTGTCTCCGCAGCAGCAACTTCGGGTGCTGAACCGCATGGAAACCTGGGAACACCTGACTCCTGAGCAAAAACAGGAGGCTCGTCAGGTTTTCAAAGGGATGAAGCAGTTGCCGCCAGATCGGCGCCGGCTGGTTCACAAAGCCATCGACGACCTACGCGCCATGCCGACTGAGCAGCGCGAGCAGATCATCAACTCGGATCGCTTCAAAGGGACTTTTTCCGATCAGGAACGCGACTTGATGCGGGATGCGACTCGCTTGCCACTAGCTCCCGCCGATAGCGGCGACCAACCGGGGCAGGAACCGGAACAGTAGTAGCCAACTGGGAGCTTCGTAGTCCGGAAGTCGACTCAAGAATGCTCAGCCAGAGTCGTGTCGGCCCCGCTTATCACCGAGGCGAACGCCCGCGCCAAAACCTCGCGCCCGGGGCAACCTTTACTTCCGCAGCATATTCCGTGCGATGAAGAACACGTTCGCCGGACGCTCCCCGAGCCTTCGCATGAAATACGGATACCACTCCGTGCCAAACGGCACATAAACTCGCATCCGCCAGCCGTCCCGAACCAGGCTCTGTTGCAGGTCGCGCCGGATTCCATAGAGCATCTGGAACTCGAACGAGTCCCGCGCGATCTTCTCCGCATTGGCAAATGCCTGCGCCTCGCGGATGATGTTCTCGTCATGCGTCGCCATGCCGTGATAGATTCCGCTCTTCATCAAGGTCTTCATCAGCTTGATGTAATTTGCGTCCACATCGTCTTTGCTCTCGAAGGCGATGCTCGCCGGCTCCTTGTAGGCACCTTTGCATAGGCGAATCCGGATACCTTCGGACAGCAACTTCTCCACGTCGCTCTCGGACCGCTTCAAATACGCCTGGATCACCGTACCCACGCTGCTTGCATGACCCGGCCTGCGGTGTAACTCATGGACGAAATCCAGTGTGCGCTGCGTGTACGGAGATCCTTCCATATCGACGCGCACGAAGCCCGGCGGGTTCATCGAGGCTGCTCTCGCGACTAAGCCGCTCACGATATCGCGGGCCAGAGGCTCATCCACGTCGAGGCCCATATGAGTCAGCTTCAGACTGATGTTTGCGTTCAGCCCGTTGGCAGCAATGGCATCGAGAATTTGTTGATAAAGCTGCGCGCTGTGGCGCGCCTCGTCGGGGTTCGTGACGTTCTCGCCGAGGTTGTCGATGCTGACGCTCATCCCAGCCTTGTTTACGGCCTGGGTTACGCGTACGGCATCGGCGATTTCGGTTCCGGCTACAAATCGTCCGGAAACCCGTTGTCCAATCGCCGAACGCTCGGCGAAGCTACGCAAAGATCGATTCTCAGAAAGATGGACGAAGAAGGCCCTCAACATGAAGTACCTGCAACCTCCAAATGAATTGGATTGTCAGACAGAGGAAAGGAAGTGTCGGACGGATTTATGAAGACCACAGAATTTTGTATCACAACCGGGAGTTATGGGGTGTGATCGAGCGCATAACTTGAGTAGGGTCGAAACAGTTGCGCCAGCAATGATCGGGCCAGCTTACGCGCTAAGTCCGAGATTCGCGGAACAACAAGTGCCGATTTAGATAACGGCGAAGAGGACGAGCAACTTTATTACTCGACGCGCGGTATCATGAACGCCCCGTCCTCAGTGTCGCTTGCGGATGGGAGGGTCGCCGCAGGCATAAGACGTCGAATTGAATGGAGAGAACGATGGTGAGCCGCTGCATACGCGTCGTGTTGGCTTTGAACTTAGCAATCGGTAACGTCGCGCTGGCTGATGGGACCCGGCCAGTCCAGGCTGTACCGGAAATCCAAGCGCTCGAACCGGAATTGGAGGGACTCTACCGAGATCTTCACGAACACCCGGAGCTTGCTTTTCATGAGGAACGAACGGCAACGACGCTGGCGGAGCGCCTCCGGGCTCTGGGCTTCGAGGTGACGACCAGCGTAGGACAAACCGGCTTGGTGGCGATCTTGCGGAACGGCCCCGGTCCGGTCGTTATGCTACGCACAGAACTCGATGCATTGCCAATCGAGGAGAGAACCGGTCTCCCATTTGCCAGTAAGGCGAAGGGTACCGATTCCCAGGGAAATGTGGTCGCGGTGTCGCACGCATGTGGCCACGATTTGCATATGACCGGCTGGTACGGTGCGGCCAAGATCATGGCGAGTCGCCGCCAAGCCTGGAATGGAACGTTGATGCTTGTCGGGCAGCCTGCCGAGGAAGTCAATCGGGGTGCGGCGGCTATGCTGGCCGACGGTCTGTTCACCCGATTCCCAAAGCCCGATTTTGCGATCTCGATGCATGACGAGCCTTCTCTGCCCTCGGGACAGATCGGGTTTCATAGCGGTCTCTTTCGCGCGTCCTTAGATTCGGTCGACGTGACGATCTTCGGTCGCGGCGGACACGGCGCGCGCCCGCAGTCGACCGTCGATCCGATCGTGCTTGCGGCGCGGGCGATTCTTGGTATTCAGACGATCATATCGCGCGAGACAGACCCGTTGTCGCCCGCGGTCGTCACGATTGGCGCGATCCATGGCGGCACCGCGGGCAACACCATACCTGACGAAGTCAGGCTGCTTATGACCGTTCGCAGCTATGATGAAAAAGTCCGAAAGCATCTTCTGGCTTCGATCAAACGTCAGTTGGACGGCGAGGCTAGTGCGGCTGACGCGCCCTCTCCGCCATCGATCAAGGTCGTGCCGGGAGCGGAGGCGGTCTACAACGATCCCGAGGTCACCGCGCGCCTCGTCGCTGCGCTACGCCGCGATTTGGGCCCCGATAGTGCCGTCGAGATGCCCGCAAAAATGACTTCTGAGGATTTCTCTGCATACGGCCGTGCCGGCGTACGCGCGGTGCTCTTGCACATCGGTGCCGTTAACCCGGCGGCGCTCGCGAGCGGCGCCAAAATTCCGGACCTCCACTCCCCGCAGTGGTTTCCCGAACTCGAACCCACACTCCGGTGCTTGGTTTCCGCGGAAGTCGTTATGATCCAGGAATTGTTAGCGGCACCAAAATAGATTGCGATGATGGGCAAAGTGAAAGTCAAATGTCGCTAACGACGATTACACTCAATATCTCCGACTCAAAATGCCTGGGTAATATTTCCCTACACGCTAAGACGCAATCGGGGCTGCATCCTCGACTGAGCGCAACTTGCACCTGCAGCCGTCGCTCACAATGAATACACTGCCATGCTGCTGAACAACCTCTGCGATCAAATACTCGTTCGACGGGTCTCCGGTGATACGTTGGGCCAGTTGTCGAAACGTGAGCCAGTTGTTGTAGTCCACAAAAACCTCGAGGATCTGGTCGAGAATAAGATCTGGGTCAGCTGGCATGCGTGGCGTCCCCGTTCCGCCAATCGTCTGCGGTTCAGATCATGCCATTGTGGAGTCTCCGTAGAAATTGTTCAATAGGTGAGGTCAAACGGTAGCGGCTCAATTTGAATTCGAATGGCATCTAGGGCGTCATCCCGAGCGGAGCCGTTCTTCAGGCGTAGCGAGGGATATCCCGTTAATCGGCAGCCTCTCAAGGGAGATCCCTCGGCCCGCTGGTAAAAACGCGGGCCTTCGGGAGGACGCCGCAGCAGAAAGAATTCAAAATTGAGCCACCATCGGTCAACTTCCCTCACCAGGTGTAGTGCGCGGTGTAGGTGATGACCTTCTCCCCATTCGGTGCAATCGTCACGGGGAATTCGATCGTCTGGCTGTCTTTCTTCTTGAACTCATCCGACTTCGAGGTGATCTCCCAGTTCTTTCCGCGATAGAGGTGCTCGACCACGCGCAGTTCAACCTGCTCTTTCTTGTGATTGCGTACGCGGATTTCGAACGTTTCCGTCGCAGTGCTTCGGCCGCTTTCCACCGTGTAGTTCGTGCGCTTGCGCTCGCCGACGATGTCGAAGGCGTTGCCCGTATAGATCCGGACGGTCTCATCTTTCGGAGTATGGTCGATCATGTTCTCGCCGGTGAATTCGACCTGACCGTCATCGTTGTGCCGATAGAAACGCACTCGCCCCTTGGGCAACGGCATACCCAGATGATTCGCCTCTGAGTTTACGAACTCGCGCATCACCCAAATCTTGGGATTCGATTCCGTGCCATACGAATGGTCGTTGCGGATGTTCTCCCAGTTCCATCCGCCATACCGATTCGGATCGATCTTCGCCCCTTCGTACACGTAAATCTGCTTCGCCGCCACACCGCTGGCATGAATGAATTCCACCTGTTTGGTCTCTCGATCACGTAGAGTCGTGCTGCGTTGCAGGGTGTAGAGGTGATACTCATCAAACGCTTTCTCGCTCACCGCGGCGGGAGCTGCAGCGTCCATCGCCATCGCTGCCTTCATGGCATAAGCGCGTGTTTCGCCGGGCTGGATCTTGCTGACGTCACCCGCCATCAGCTTGATGCGGGCATTTTCGAAAGTGCGTCCGGTCTGGTTGTCGATTGTTACCCATCCTACGATGTCAACTACATCTCCCTTTTCCGGCGCCACAATGTTGTAGTCTGCCTGCCAACTCATTCCACCAGTCACATACGAGAGCTCCGCGGGAAACTTGCCGGCCTTGTCTGTCGAAAGCATCCACTCCAGGCGAGGCTTCAGAATCGTGTCATCAGCGAGACTGGGGAAATGTGGAGTTCCGGGCAAACTGAAACGGAGCTGACCATTTACTTCGATAATCGGCTGCTCCGATGCCGCGGTCATCTGTGATTGGTAATAGGCCTGTCCGTAGCGATTCATCGCGAAATAGCTATGTGGAGCATACCCGCTGCGAATGATCTTGCCCTTAACAATCTGTCCAGGGCCTGTCTCGAATTCGATCGTCTTGCCCTCGTACAGATTGAGCAGCATCCCTTCCGAGATCGGATCGGCGCGATAGTTCTGTTCCAGCACCTGCAGGCTGTGCTTGCCCGTCGGATCGCGGAGAATCACGGAATCCGGCTCCACGTGCATCGTGATCTCACTCTCGTTAACCTGATTCGTTCCCGACTTAAGGTCGAGAGGCACATCCTGTCGCACGACAGCGAAATCCTGGTTGTAGATGGTGAGTGAGGGTTGGGACGCCTGTTGACCGAACAGGCTACAGCAGAAGACGAAAAGGCAGACCAAGCGAGCGCGCATAGAAAGCGATCCCCCGTTAAGGTTTTTCCTGAGAGAGCTTTGTTTGAGTCTCGTCACAGCAAATTCGACTCAACTCAGCCTACCTTGGATAGAACGGAGAACCCAGCAACTCTTGCGCGGTTGGAGAACCGTGGTAACCCCTTCTCCTGGTTGGGATTAGCGGGTCAGCCGGGCGATTATTCCGGCTCGAACTTTATTTCCACGGTCTGCTTACTCTCACGGGCTGCAGCCTCGAACTTCCAATGTCCCACAGCAGTGACCGCGCTCTGCGTTAGAAGAGGATGCCCGCCCTTCACATCGACTCTCTTGACCGTGCCGTTGGGTGCAATCAGCAAATCCAACTTCACGATCCCGTGGATGTTCATTGAGCGAGCAAGCGTCGGGTATACCGCCGCCGTTTGGGACAGAACTTTCCTGGGCGGTGCATCAGCCGAATCTTGTGCCCAAGATGGCTTAGACGTTGTGAAAGAAATCGCAGCAAGAAGCAGAAATATGGTGGTGCCCTGCCGCATCAGGGTCTTCATAGTGAGAAAAGTCTAATTAAGCGCTTCGGCTCCCTGAAGATCACCGAAGTAACTAACAAGAGGTGTTTACGGGAGGGGATGCTTCGACCCTTCGGCTTAGCTCAGGGCAGGCTCCGTTCAGCATGACACGGGCAGCGATTTAACCGATCACTTTCCGTGCTCTTCCAGGAACTTCTCCACTTCCATGGCCGCCATGCAGCCACTACCAGCCGCTGTAATCGCCTGCCGATAACGACGGTCCTGTACATCGCCGCAGGCGAATACACCGTGAACACGCGTAAACACGTAGTTGTGCGTCTTGAGGTATCCCTCGGCGTCCATGTCGAGTTGGCCGGCAAACATCTTCGCATTGGGCTCGTGGCCTATGCCCAGGAACAGAGCACTGGTTGGAAAATCCCACACTTTTCCGGTCTTCACGTTCTTGAGTTTCAGACCAGTCACTTCCTGCTTGCCGGCATCGTGGACGTCTTCCACCACGGTATCGAGCAGGAACTGGATCTTCTCGTGCTTTTGCGCCCGTTCCAGCATGATCTTGGACGCGCGAAACGCATCGCGTCGGTGGATGATAGTCACCTTCGTCGCGAAACGCGTCAGGAATAGTGCCTCTTCCATCGCGGAGTCGCCGCCACCCACGACGACGATTTCCTTTCCCGAGAAGAAGAATCCATCACATGTGGCACACGATGACACGCCGTGTCCGATCAATTGCTGCTCGTGCGGCAGGCCAAGCCATCGTGCTGACGCGCCGCTGGCAATGATGAGCGTCTGCGCATGGACTTGCTGGTGCCCAAAATGCAGCGTAAACGGTCGCTTGCTCAGATCCGCGCTGGTCAAGTGCGCCATACGATATTCCGCCCCAAACCGCTCAGCCTGCTTGCGCATATTCTCGACGAGCTGTGGTCCCATGATTCCTTCGGGAAAACCCGGGAAGTTCTCCACGAGTGTGGTCATGGAGAGTTGCCCGCCCGGCTCATGGCCTTCAATCACAAGAGGCTTCAGATTCGCGCGCGCCGTGTAGAGTGCGGCTGTGTGTCCGGAGCATCCGGACCCGATAATCACTACGTTCCGAGTTTCGCTCATGGATATTTTTAAGTTTGCAGATTAGATGGTCTGGTTTTGATTCCGATGCAACCGCGTTCCCCGGTCCCCGTGTAAACGGGTCACTTTTGAACCTGCTTGGGTCTTTGCATTTTCGACTTTTCTGGAATGCCCGGCTTACCTTCCGCGCTGATCTTCGCCAACTCCTCAGGAACGATCCTCTTTACTCCCAGCAAGTTTCTGTAGTTCGTAAGGACATCTGAGGCGCTGTGGAACAAAGGTTCGTAGGCACTCTGATTCGGCGCCGGTCCCATCGCGGTATCCTGGCAGCGAGCCAGGGCAACTGAAGACTTTCCGAACCGCTCCAGCCGCATCCGCATGACCGGCGTATTCGCGGTCAACATCGTCGCGGAACTTGTCACCGACGACGCGCTGTCTTCCAGCGACACTTGCATCAAGTCCTTGGGGTCGCGCACCCTTAAAACCAGCGTCTCGATCATGTTTATGCCATCGTTGCTGAACGAGTACTGCACGCTCGAAAACATGGCCTGCACCGAGAACTCACGCCGGATCCGGACATAGCTCGCGACCGATGGTTCTCCGGCTACATGCCCAGCTTGCCCTGCCTGCAGCATGGCCGGCATCTCACTCAATGTGGAGCGGCCGCGTGAGACCTCAAAATCGGCATCAAACAGTGGCTGCTTGGGAACCTTGGCCAGTGCAGAAGCAAGCTCATTCTGTTCCTCAGCCGACGGAGTACAGACGTTTAACATGTTGACTTTAACTTGCGGCTCCTGGGTCGAGCCGGGCTGCTGGGCGGATGCGCACAACACACACATTCCAGCGAAGACGCCTGCAAGCAGAAGCGAGACAATGCTTTTATGCACGCCGGAATTCTAAATGAGATTGCCGCGAACTTCTAACCCCGCATTTTCGATGTAATCGGGAAAGTCGTAAAATTGAGTATGGCAAATCTGACACTGGTTTATGGAATGAGGCTTCTGCCTTCCGAAGACATCGCCGAGGTCGGCCAGGCTCCAGTCAAACTCAGCAATGGGCGGGAGGCTCACGTGACAATGCACGTGCTCGAGGGCAGCAAGGAAGAAATCGAGAAGCAGCTGCGCACGAGCCTGGAAGCATTCTTCGATCTTTATCCTGAGATCTAGCCGGCCGCGATCCGCGTGCCAAGCGGGTTTCCGCTGGGACCGCCTGTATCCAACTTGAATAGCCTTATAATTCCTTGACTTCCGAAATTCCGCCGAATCGATGCAATGGTCCTATCCAGAACTGAGGGGCAAGCTGATTCAAGCGGACCTCTGGCCGCAAGGACGAATGGCCCGACTGGCCTGCTATCTTGCCGGCCTGGCGATCGTTCTGTTCGCGCTCGAAAAGATGCTTGGGCTTTTCTCAACCTGGGGCCAGCATCTTGGCGGATGGGTCAGCTTTCTCACGTTCCTGGCCTGTGTTTTGTTCTTCATCCTGGCCTTCCGCTGGGTCAAGCGGAGAATTCTCTGGCGACTGCGCAATCGCCTGATTGTCACCTACGTGTTCATTGGCGTGATTCCCGCCGTTTTGCTGGTCGCAATGGGAATCATCACTTTGTACGGATTAGGTGGCCAGTTCGCGGTCTTTGTAGTTACCTCCGAGAGGGACGCTCAACTGCGCAGTCTGGCAGCGGTCAATGACACGATCAGCAGCGAGCTTGCATCGCACCTGGAACGCGGTGAAAAACCGGTGCCGGAGTCCCTTATCGGACTGGCGAAGAGCGATCCAAGCTGGAGCCGTCGGCAAGTGTGCGCCTGGTACGCAGAAGAGCCTCTTCCTCTGTGCAACGAATTTCGCGGCGAGTCTCTCACCTTCCCGAGTTTCCTGAAGGGTAAGTTCCAGGATCTGGTCCGCGATCATGGCCACTTACACCTGCGCGTGGCGTCGTCCTTGCAGGTTGGCCCCAACAAACTGACCGTCGTTACCAGCGAACCGTTCGATAAGGATCTGGTCGGAAAGATAGCCGAGGGACTGGGGGAGATCACCCTCTACACGACCGGGGAAGACGAAAAGAAAACCAGTTCAGAAACCGCACAAACTGTCGGAGCCAAGAATCAAAAAGCTCCAGCCCCAAGCACTGAGAAGCAAAACAACAAACTTGTAGTCACCAGCGACCAGCCGAATGGACAGAAAGGTCATCCCCAAGCCCTGCATCCGGCATTCACGGTTGGCTCCATACCAGAGTCTACGGGCAGCTTCGACCGCGAAATCACTTTCGGTGCGCCTCTCCTCGTCGAGGATTGGACAACGGGCAAGGCCGATCGGGTAGAAGTTCTCCAGGTAACGACGCGACCCACTGTGCTCTACAGCCATCTATTCGCTGCGCTCGGAGAATTCGTGCGTGGTGTGACTTACATCCTGATGGGGGTCGCAATCTTCTTTGCGATCATTGAACTCGTCGCTCTCATCATTGGAACGCGGATGACCCGTACGGTGACAGCTGCCGTTGCCGATCTTCATGTCGCGACCCGGCATGTAGACCGCGGCGATTTCAGCCACCGCATTCCGATCAAATCCACCGATCAGCTGGCCGATCTGGCGCACTCCTTCAACTCCATGACGGCCTCCATCGAAAAACTGATGCTGGAGCAACGGGAAAAGCAGCGACTGGAAAACGAGCTCGCCATCGCGCAAGAAGTGCAGGAACAGCTATTCCCGCGCCAGATTTCCGAATTGGAGTCACTCGAAGTGCATGGCTTTTGCCGGCCGGCGCGCACCGTCAGCGGCGACTACTACGACTTTCTCGCCGCCAGTTCGCACAAAATGATTCTTGCTGTCGGCGACATCAGCGGCAAAGGAATTTCTGCCGCTCTTCTAATGGCCACCATCCACTCGGCGGTCCGTGCGTACAGCCAAGAAAGTTTGCCGCAGATGCGCGAACCGGTTGCCGTAGGCGCCGTCGCAGGAGCTGGCAGGATAATGGCGACTTGGCCCGAAGGCATTGAGGTTTCGCCCGGCGCCTTGCTGGCGTTGCTGAATCACCAGCTCTACGAAAGCACGCCACCCGAAAAATACGCCACGCTATTTCTGGGGCTCTACGACGGACGCGCCCGTCGTCTCACCTACAGCAATGGCGGACACCTTCCGCCCATTTTGATCGGACAAGACGGCGCGGTGCGTAGGCTCGAAGCGGGTGGAACTGTCGTAGGCCTCTTCGATGGGATGACGTATGACGAAGAG
>Ga0207693_10000193_pt1 | contig 55368 bp, 33 predicted proteins | sample LARL81metaG_FD_184347 | JGI IMG/M metagenome (GOLD analysis project Ga0207693, IMG submission 184347) | Corn, switchgrass and miscanthus rhizosphere microbial communities from Kellogg Biological Station, Michigan, USA - LAR L8-1 metaG... | ecosystem: Host-associated > Plants > Roots >... | reverse complement strand
GTCCATAAGAACGCGGACGGGAACGCCCGACTGAAATTTCTTGATGAGTGCACTGGAAAGGGTGGCGTCGTCCATGAACCAGAAAGCGGCGTCTATTCCTACAGTCTCGTTCTGAATCAATTTCAGAAGCTGGGATCGGCAATCCTCGAAAGATACATCGCACAGCCGTTCCGTTCCAAAGGCTGGAATAATGCCGAAGAATAGAAAAGCTAGAAGAAAACACAGGCAGAAACGCTGTTTACTCATAATCACTTTCCGTTCACGTAGAACTTCGTAAAGTACGTGGCTGACACGAACCGGGAGAGGCGGGGAGGTACCCAGGGTCTAGTATCAGTCGAAGCCAGGCTCAGAGTTGCACTTTCATTTCCAAGGAGATGACTGCACGTTCCAATTCGGGCATAGGTGGAATGAACTACCCCGAAGGCTTAGATGCGGTTCGAGAGTACTCTGTTGCAGGTAGAAATAAACGCATTTAAATCTAGACGGTAGCGCAAGTGTACGCCTTCCCAAGTTTGCTCCGTGGCACTATCGTGCTAGGGGAATTGATGTAGTTCGGGAATGGGTGACGAAAAGACGGCTTACGCAAAAGTTCCTAATCGCATTCGGCTGACGAGGCTAAGGAACAGGGGGAGTTCCGCACAGGGTGTCAAAGACCACGAAGTTGCAGCAAAGTGGAAAATTCTTAGGTCGCGGGCGGCGCGAGTTCCATCAGTTCATAGATCTCTTGTGCGGCTCGGTCTGTAGCCGTTCCGGGCTTGTAGAACAACTCCTCGGCCACGATCCTACGCGTATTAGCTAGAGAATTCGGGTTGGCCAGCCCACGCTCAACCCCTTCCAGGATTTGAGCAACGGTCCGAACGCTCGTGGAAGCTTCTACCATCAGAGCAACATAATCCGGAGGAATGTTCGTTCGCGCAATCAACTCTGGCATCTCGATTCGAATCAGAGGCCGATCGAGCAACAGATATTCAAAGGCAGCGGAGCTATGATCACTGATCATAAGGTCGGCCGCGACCAAATAGGGCGCGATGGTGCCTCGCTTTGCGAAGTGCCCGCGAGGTCCCTGCAGGGCTGGGCTGAGGCGCGCAGCCCAGTCGATGCCTCCGGAATTGCGCACATCACCAACGTCAAGCGAGTTGTCGTGGAGTTTCACGATCAAATTGATGCCAGTATTGGCCAGGGCGGTGACCAACTCCTCGCCCAGAGCATTAAGCGAGGAATAAGGAGTCCAGGTGGGAGCGTAGAGCACGGTTGGCAAGGCAGGATCCAAACCCAAGGTTTCGAGGACGACGTCCCGCTTGAGAGACCCATCCACCAAGCGATCTACCTTCGGCATGCCGACGAGGCGTGCCGCCGGACTGTCGGGTTCGATTGCCCCAGAGGTGACAAAGTTGTTCATACGCTTTCGATTGATGAAGAAGAAACGATCCCACTCCCGCATTGAACGCTGCGGACGATCGTAACGTTCAGCGTATTTGCCCGCGACGCCGTGAAAAAACTGAACCCGCCGAGTACCGCGGAGAAGAGCCGCCCAGATGTAGTCGGCAGCTAAATACGCATCGAATTTCATCCATTTGGTTTGTGCCGGGGGAATGGTTCGAACGCTTCCGTCGATATCCGCAAAAATGTGATTCATTTCGTCGGGATGAGTGGTGGACGTGAAATAAAACTGGACCCGGCTATCCCCGCGCATCCGCTTATACACCGGCTCGATCATGGCGTATTCCATCGGCAGCGCGGCGTTAATCAGCATGCGCCGACGTTCTGGATTCCATGTACGTTGCCAACTGGTATCGAGAGTGCGCGCCCAATGTACAGCACGGTTGAAAATCATGATGTGGAATTCAACCTGGCGCGTCGTCCAAGGCGAATCACGGGAGGCTGCCCTCGCCATTTGGAATGATCGAGCAGGGCGTTGCGTCTGGACCGGCTATAATTTGTGGGAAAATTTCCTCTTGAGCACGCCGGTAATCCTGCGGGAAATCAATTTCAGTCCACGGAAATCCGCGAGTGCCAACGACATGCAGAGGGCGCCGCTTGGCAAACTCCAGAAAGGCCCGAGGAGCCCAACTGCGCAAAACCCCATTCTCAACCAACGGAGCCATCTGCTCCTGGAGAAGCTTTGCTCCAGTTGGCCCGAACTTTACTATGCCAACGTTTTCGCCATCGGCCTCCGCGGGATCCATATCCTTGGAGATGTCGAGGACCCGTCCGGCCCGGACTTTAACCTTCATCTCCTCATCGCCGTATTCGGTTTCTTCGCGATAGGAAACCAAGAGAGCATCTTCGCGCCGCGCGGTGAGCAGGTCTGAAAGGAGTTGGGGATGGAACAGCACGTCCGAATTTATGACCACAAATCCGTCTGAAAAACAGTGTCGAGCCAACCAGAGTGAATAGAGACTGTTGGTTTTCTCGTAGATTGGATTTTCGATGTATTCGATCCCGGTACCGCAAGTCCGTCTTACTCGTTCTGCTTCGAAACCGACGACTACACTGATTTCGTTGATTCCGCACTCCCGCAGAGAGTTGCATTGCAGTTCTACGAGGGTCGAAGATCCGAATTTCAAAAGGCACTTGACCGTTTCTCCAGATTGATCGAGGCGCGAGCCTTTACCGGCTGCGAGTATGATTGCTTTCATCGCCCCCCTTGAGGATTGCGCTGCTGATTTTCGTCCGAGTTTTGGATGGCTGCTTCGCGATTCAAATGCACCTGAACATCTTTCATGACACCCAATGGCTTGTGGCGATCCCTCCAGCGTTGCCGCCATACTCCGAGGAAAAAGCATAGCCACAGTTCGTGATCGAAGCTTGCTGCTTCCTGCCCAGCAAACTTGGACTTCAACATCCCAGCCGCGGTCCGCAAGACTGCTCGATACAGATAGCGCGGCACCCCAATAATATGGGGAACTTTCGAAAAGTCGAGAGTGGTTTCCTCGGGCGCAAGCATATCAACGGGAGATTGCTGGTAGAGCATGGCCCGGCTGATTCCGTTCCAGTAGAACCAGCGGCGAAAGTATCGTTTGTTCAGACGATCCTGGGGAATCACGTGATGAACGATCATCTCCGGAATGTACATGCCTTTCACTCCGGCTGCCCGCGCACGCAAGAGCCACTCGCGAACTTCCTGCCCCAGCAGAGTTCCGGCTTTGCGCCCGATTCGGGTATCCCAAAGACCAACGAGCTCGAGAGCTTCCCTTTTGAAAGCAAGGTTAACCCCCAAAGGCGCATAACGGCTGCCAAACTCGACTGGCTTCGAACCATAATCTTGCAAAGCGATCACCGACCAGTGGCGTCCGCCCTGATTTGCCAGCCATTCCGGCTTTTCGCCACCCCATATGGGAAGTACCTTGCCGCCCACAAAGTCGCAGGCTTCGCGATCGAGGCCAGCAGCTGCCTGGTCCAGCCAATCAGGCTCTACTCGAACGTCATCATCGGTGGTAGCGATGATTTGGCCCGTGGCCAGTTTAATTCCAGCGTTGAGGGCAGCACTGCGACCTGCGTCGGGCTCGAACACATAATGGAGTGGGGCCGGAAAATCTTTGGCGGCATTCAGGATGGTTTCGCGCGTGGTGTCGGTGGAGTTGTTATCTACAGCAATGATCTCCCAAGGGTCGGAAACCTGCAGCTTAGCAATGCTGGAGAGCGTCTCGCGAAGTTCGTTTGCCCGATTGTAGGTGGGTATTACGACCGAGAATCGCATTTCTGAGTTCTTGTCGCTTCTTTCATGTGGGTTTCTGATTTTAGCGCCTTGTCACTCGAAATACGCAACGACGTGAAGTTTGAAGCGTTATCGATCTACTTTGGCAATGGATATTTGCGTCGAGAGGCATTCCTTCTGATCTTCGTGGAGTTGGAAGGGTGCGGAGTCAGGACATCTTGGGAGGCAACACCAGACTGCAGTTGTCAATGCAAGACTCTCGATGCGGCTTTTTGGAGAAGCAGAAGGGTAGGGTATTGATGCCGGAAGAAGAAATGGCGGAAATTTACCTCCATAGTCGCTTGCTCAGGGCTTGGTGTTCTTGAGTTCCGCCCCGGGGACGGATATCGCCCAACCCTAGCTTGACCTTGCGGCGCCTGTGCTTAACGAGATCGACGCTAAATTTGACACCGAGCAAAAATGCAATGACCAGCACGACCGCGATTGGTGCTGTGGAGATCATGTGAAGATGCCGTCGTTATTATACGTCTGCCGAAATGAATGCAATCCGCAGCCGCGTGACTCCAGTCACAGCGCTTACCGCTGGGAAAGGCTATAGTCAGCAAAGGGATGGGTCTTCATGCTGGAAATGCCTCCCGTCGGTTTTCGCCAACTCTCGACAGAAGAATTGCGCACGGCCGCTGCCGGCTGGCTGCCTAAGGGTGGTACGCACACTGAGAAAATCGGCGCGATCGAAAGCGCTCTGCGCAGCGGGATAGGGCAATCCTTACGCGAGGCCATGGCAGCGTGGATCGTCGACGGAATTGTGCCGGTAAGCCGGTTGGTGCCGGAAGCGTACGTAAAATGGCGTCCACCAGTGCGAGACGCCATGATGTTTGTGGTGGCTCGACTGTCGGCTGCGCGCCTCGCACCCAAACTCCTGGAACAATTCGAACTGCCCGAGAACACGCCCGCCGAGACGCGCCTGCTCCGGCTGATTGCGAAAGTGCCCGGCCTGCAAAAGCTCGGGCAGGTGATCGCGAGGAATCAGAATCTACGCCCGGCGCTGCGCAACGCGCTGGCGCGGCTGGAAAACGGGATCCGCGATGTGAAGTCGACAGAAATCCGGAGCATCATCGAACAGGACCTGGGACCACGGCTGAAAACCTTTGCGATCAAAATCGCGCCGGCCATACTGTCGGAAGCGAGTGTCAGCGCGGTCGTTCGCTTCACCTGGCTCGATCCTGCGAGCGGGCGTCGCGAACGCGGCGTTTTCAAGGTTCTGAAGCCGCACATTCCCGAGTATTTTGCGGAAGACATGGACTACCTGCAGGGACTCGCAGAATATTTCGGCGAGCGCCATCACACATACGGATTTCCTGCGCACCTGATTCCCGACACCTTCAAGAAGGTGCGAAGGCTGCTGCAGCATGAAGTCAACTTTAAGCGAGAACAGAAGACCCTGCGCGAGGCTTTCCACCTGTATCGCAATGTGAAAGGAGTGCGGGTGCCGAGACTCATTCAACCTCTTTGCTCGCACAGAATCACGGCGCTTACGGAAGAGCAGGGAATCAAAGTGACGAATGCAGCCGTGCGGTTGTCTCCGGCGCGACGACGCAAAATCGCCGAGCAACTCATCGAAGCCCTGGTAGCACTGCCGCTGCTCTCATCCGAAGAGGGAGTCATATTTCATGGCGACCCGCATGCCGGCAATCTTCTCTACAACAATGGTACGGGCGAACTGATCTTGATCGATTGGGCCCTCCGGGAGCGGTTGAGCCGCGAGCATCGCCGGCATCTGGCGCTTCTGTTCGGCATGGTCGGTCTGCGGGACCCGGTCGGAGCGTGCACTGAAGTTTTGGCGCTTAGCCAGCACCACATCGGTAGCACCTCCGAGCGCGGAAGGATGGTCTCTCAGATAGTCAAGGAATTTGTGGATGCCCTTCCTGTGACGCACATGCCGAGTATGGTGGATGTCATGCGGCTTTTGGAGGAACTCGCCATGAGAGGCGTGAGATTCCCGGGATCGCTCATCATGCTGTCCAAGGTGTTGTTTACGCTGGAAGGGATTCTGCGCGATATCAGCGGGCCGGAGGGCGGCAGCAGCCTTGCCATAGTCGGACAACTTGCTCAGCATTGGCGAAAGGATCGCCGTGCCTTCCGTTCTCCGTTGCAAGCCAAGGATTGGGTTACGCTGCAGTGCAGTGCTTTGCTCTATACGACTCGCTTATGGATGCGCTGCGAACAGACCATCCTCGATCGCCTGTTGCCAGCGGGTTCAGTAGCGCCGAATCCCGTCTAACCATCTCCAAGAACTTATGCCCGCGTGCCGCTAAGAGTTGGCAGCGGGCGCATCATCCCATGCAGTGGCGTCGGCGGGGGGAATGAAACTCATCGCCCTCTCTGCGAGAGCGGTGATGGTCAGACTGGGGTTGACGCCAAGATTGGCGGCGACCACTGAGCCATCGCAGATGTACATGTTCTTGTACCCGAATACGCGGTGGCGACCATCGACGACCCCGTTGCTGGAAGACTCGGCAATCACGCAACCGCCAATGCAGTGGGCTGTGCCGGGGATATCGAACAGGATTTCGGGCAGCATGCTCATCGGGAACCCGCCCGTGAGTTGGGCGAATTTTTCAGCGAACTCGTTGGCTTTCGGAATGTAGGTGGGAACCTTGTTACCCCAGCTGACGAGAAACTTGCGGAAGGGCCAGAACCAGGGGCGCTGCCAGCGCATTTCGATCTGGTTGTCGAGCGCCTGCATGCAGAGCAGGATCACGAACTCTCGGGCCCATCCCCACGGCTGCAGAACGCGCACGGTGTGGAGCGGGTGCCTGAGCAACGATTTGAAGATGTTTGCGAGCCAGAGAAAAATACGATTCGGTCCGGGCCGGCCATTGGTAAGGATGGTGGTCAACAGCCCCATGGCGTCGGATCCCCCGGGGTAACGCACCGCTTCAATGTGGGTATGTTCGTCGATGTAGACTCCGGAGCCGATCGCAATGCCTAGCGACAAATCCTCGTGATAGCCGGGCATGCGAGCACCGATCAGCGATTCGGAATTGGTGCGCACATGCTTGCCAAGCTGTGGACTAATCGCGGGCAACGAGTCCTTTTCCTTCAAGCGGAAAAGCAACTCCATCGTGCCAAGGGATGATGCGGAGAACACGATTCCACGGCAGGTGAACTTCCGGGAATGGCGCCCGATCCACGTGGTAGATTTCACCGTGGAGACTTCGTATCCAGTGGCGCCGTCGCTCGTCGCTGACAAAGGGCGCACGTCGATCACCTGCGTTTCTGGATAGATCGATGCTCCATGCTTTTCTGCCAAGTACAGGTAGCCGAGGTCAAGAGTGTTCTTCGCGCCGTAACGGCAACCCATCATGCAGCCGCCACAACCTACACAGGTGGTTCGAGCGGGACCTTCTCCTCCAAAGAATGGATCGGGAACAGTTTGGTTACCTGGTTCGCCTGCGGCCGGTTGAAAGATCCCAACCTTGGTGCAGTAGAAGGTGTCTCCGGCCCCGGTTGCGATGGCCGCTCGCTTGAGAAGATGATCGGCAGGGCCGAGGATACTGTTCTCGGTGGCGCCTAGCATGCGAGAGGCGGTTGCGTAGTGCTCTGGCATTTCGGTTTTCCAGTTGGCGAGGCCGGTCCAGGATCCCGTATCCCATACTTTGTTGGGTGGGGTGAGCAGAGTGCAGGCATAGGTGATGGATCCGCCACCGACAGCACAGCCATGGAAAATGGTCGCGTGCCGGAAGAAGCGCATGTTGAAGAAGCCCCGCAAGCCGAGTTTGGGACGCCAGAACCAGCGATGGATTGACCAACTGCTATGCGGCAGGGACTCGGGCGTCCAGCGCCGTCCCATTTCCATCACGGCGACTTTGTAGCCTTTGTCGACCAGGCGATGCGCTGCCACGCTTCCGCCGAAGCCGGAGCCGATCACGATAAAGTCGAAATCGAATTTGTTCTGGAACGGCATACGTGCCCTATGAAGCTGTCAGCAGTCGAGTTTCGTTCCAGTTTGGCACGCCCAGATCGAGCGCCTGCGCGGCGCGGAACGAAGTTTCGGGAAGCGTCAGGTGGATGGGACTACCTGCAGCCGAGTCCGTTGCCACGGTCCGCACAACGCCATCAGAGGTTCGCCACCATCCCTGGAAGGCGCGGTCGTGAACGCATCCAATGCGAAGGGGGCTCCAGCCATCGAGATCGGGAGACCCTGCCATCGGCGTGACCATGACGCTTCGGGTATCGAGCCGCAATCCATGTTGCAGAGCCTTAAGCGCGCTTTCTTTCGCACTCCATAGCAGGGTTACAATTTCTGCCTGTTCGGTCGGGGGCGTCCGCGCTACCCAGGATTGCTCTTCTGCACTGAAGTAGTCCGTGACAAAATCGTGACTGCGCGGTTCGACAACTTCCAGATCGCATCCCAGCATGACTGTCGCGCCCGAGACCGTGCACATGGCATTGCCGGCCCGATGGGTAATAGAGATCACCATGGGCGTGCCGAGACTTGCGATGACGGCTTCTGGTGCGCCAGAAGAAGTGGCGCGAATTTCGATCTTCGCGAGTATTTGAGAGTAGGCAGGCCAGTCAAGACAGGCAGAGACCGTGCGCTTTGCCGTCCATCGTCCGAGCCGCCAATCGGCGCGGCGCTTGGCGAAACGCAAATTCTTCAAACAAGCAAGTTCGTTCGGGCATAGCCAGTTGTCGTCCGCGGGCACGTCTCTCGCGGACTGCTCCAGCCAGTAGATGTGCATTCGGCAACCTCGTTCCTAGGCAACCTTCTCTTCCGGCTTTGCGAAGATTGGTTCCTCTTCCTTAGCGATGCCGCGCCTCACGGCGTCGATGAGATAGGGCCGTAAATCGGACGGCGGAAGAATGCGATCCAGTGCCCCCACCTCGAGAGCACGTTGCACGCTGTGAACGCGGTCAAATTCGGCCGCCATCTCTCCCACTTTTTCCGAATGGACGACCTTGAAGAGATCTTCCCATTGCGTGCGCAGGCGGGCTCGCTCAGCGCCCTCGGCCTTGGCTATCGCCTGGGTCAGAGCTTGGAGGCGTGGGTCTTTCTTGGCGCGAGCCTCGACTTCGCCAGCGAAAACCACCGCCGCGGCAGGTGCTCCGCCAATCACGGAGGCATAGGTGCCCTCCAGGGCGGCGACTTCAATCTGCTCGTTCAGAGCGCGCGAGAACACCACGTACGCGCCTCCGTGATAACGAGAGACGACGCAGAAAACGATCGGCCCTTTGAAGTTCACGACTGCGCGGCCGATCTCAGCGCCATATTCCAGTTGAAGCCGGCGCATCGATTCGGGTGAGCCGTCAAATCCCGACAAGTTGGCCAAGACGACCAGTGGACGATTGTTGCTGGCCGCATTGATGGCGCGCGCGACTTTCTTGGAGGATTGTGGGAACAGTGTTCCGGCGGTCCACTGATCTGGTCCATCTGCAGGCACAAATCCGAACCGGGGTACCGGTCGGGATTCGATACCGATGAGGCAAACCGGATAGCCGCCCAGATGCGCATCCCAGACGACCGTTGTTTCAGCCGCGCGCATCCCCGCCCAGCGTTCCAGCGGAGCATGGTCCTGGTCAGCGACTGCCATCATCACCTTGCGAATGTCGAAGGGCTTTTTTCTGCCGGGATTACTTTCGTCGGACAAAATGTCGCCGATTTTAGCAAAATTGTTTTCACCATCCGGGCCGTGGGGATAACTGCGAACGTCGCGATTGATCGGATCGGACGTGACTGCCTGGCGAGGGAATCGCTCGCCCGGAACAATGTAGGTGTGGTCGTAGTGCCGCAGCAGAATATGGCAGGCCTCATCGATATCATGCGCCCAGTACTGGGCTTGGCCATTGATCCCCATGATGCGGTCGTAACCGCCAATGCCCTGGTTGTCTTCTGCGGATACGCTGCCGGAGTAGTCCAGGGCACGCTTCCCGGTCAGTACCATTGCGGCTTTCGGTGTCATCACCAGGATGCCGCGGGTATGCATAAGCATGGTCGCTTCCGCGTTCCAGTAGGGCTGCGCTCCGACGTTGATGCCGTTCACGATCAGATTCACCTCGCATCCCGCCTGGGTGAACGTAATCAGACGACGCAGGACGCGGGCGATCCAATCCATGTTTTCCACGCCGCTTTGCATAGAGATCTTGGCTCCGGCAGAAACGGGGAACCACTCGAGCGGCACGCCCTTGCTTTGCGCCAGATCCAAAGCCGCCAGGATGCGGCGGCATTCGGGTTCGGCGATGGCGCCCAGATCCTTGCTGGGATCGCCAAGCAGCAAAACGCGCGTCATTCCATCTGGATACTTGTCGGTGAAGTTGCGAATCACGCCGACAATGATGTTGGCCTTATTGTTGCCGTAAGGACGAATGATCGGGACGAGGCGATTGTCCGCGTCCAGATCGTGCTCCACGAAATCCCCTGGAGGAAACTCCGCCCTCGTTTCGGTGGGAGCCGGCGTGAGCATCCGGATGATTTCGTAGGGGTAAATCAGACCGCGCTGGCGCATGCGCACAACTTTCTGGTCGTATTCTGCCAGCGGCTTGATCGGTTGCAGTTTGTCGGCCGGTCGGAAAGTAATGAGCATTCCGGTGTGTCCTGGAGTGGAGATGCGCACCACCATTTCGCGCAACTCCCCAGTGGTCGGATTCGGAATACGTGTGCGTACGACGACTTGCTCCAAGCCAAGGTCTTCGGTCGAAGGCGACAGCCGTTTAACGATGTCCTGCAATTCGGCCCGGCCTAAGCTGAGTGGTTGCCAGACGTACAGAAAAATTCGATTCCAATGCAGGCGCTCCTGGGGTCGACGGCGTGACTGGAACAGGCGTATGCCTGCGAGAGCCTCGGCCAGCATACGTTCCAGATGAGGCAATCCCACAATGCGTCCGGCTTCATTCCGAACAGGCGTAACGTCTCGAACCTCAGCGCAGGCAAATAGCCGTTCGTCTTTTGGATTGTCGCGCGCTACAGCGTGCAATAGGTACACGTCTTCGACGGATGGCAACCGCTGAATATTGAAATTGCTCAGGCGCCACAGTTGAAGGCGTTTGCCCATCATCGGATGGAGTCCCCGGTAAAACTTCTCTTCTTTGTAGCCCTCGGCGCTCGGGCGGTAAGTGAATTGGAGCATCCGATTAATGCCCTCGCGCGAGCCCCGACCTACCAGCGCCACGACAATGCGCCGTATTGCGCGTGGGAAGCATGCCTCGTTCAAAGTCCTATGAATTTGCTGCTGCTTACCCTCCGCGTCGTCCGAGGCGCCACTGTGCGATGTATAGAAGTCCAGGACGACGTCGTGGTCGGCCGGCACTTCCGCGATTAGCGGAGACATCGCTTGCACCGCTGCGGCCAGTTGGGAATATTCGGCGCAGGTGGCGAAGACGTGGATCTGCTTCCCGTCATGCTCATACTCGACCGAGGCATAACAGCGGCCATCGAGTTCGAAAGAGCGCAGGCCCGTGAGGGTTCGGATTCGGTAGAAGCGCCAGGTGATCGCTTCCAGCATCAGATTCTTGAGGGCGGTTGTCGCGGAGTCGAAGTGAGCCGACAGATGAGTGACTAGTGGTTGCGGGCAATCTACCAAGGCCCGCAGTCGCTCGTGTCGATCCGGCGGGTTGGGATGGGCGGACAGGTAAGCGAGTTGATCGTCCACCTGGTTGTAGATATGCCTTCTCGCTCGCTCGAAGAGAGGCTGGTCAAAGCAGCGATATCGCACTTCTCGAGCGAGGTCACTGAGTGCCGCAAAGTTTCCATTCGTGATGGAAATCATGCGATCCAGAAGTGTGCGGAAGGACCCCTCAGCGTGCGCGGCCAGGGCGTCCACGCGGTGCAGTCGCCGTTCAAGGATGCCGAGCACGGGCGCGATTTGCTGCTCCACCCGCTGGTGCGACTTGCAGATCCAGAGCAGGCATTCTTCTAGTTGAGGTGAGCGTTCCAAACTCTGGAGCCCGTAGTGAGCGACCGCTTGCTTCAGGGAATTGACGAAAGCCGGCGGCAGACCCTCGCCGCAGGTATCCAGCATTCGCAGGTACGCGAAGAAGTAGGCTTCAGCACTAGGTTCCTCGCCGGAGGCTCGATGGTTCACCTCGGGATCGCGCTGGAACAATGAGCAGATGTCAGCGAAGATGCTGAGTATCTCGTCTTCCGCTTGCCGGATTTCGTCACTGTCCACCGGGCAGGTCTGACCCCATTTGGAAAGCAGTTCGGTGCTGTTTTTCGGCTCGACATCGAAACCGAGCATGAGTTGGTGTAGTTGGTCGAGGCTTTGACGGCAAAGCTCGTGCATCTCTGGCGCATCGTCCGAGTTCTTGGAGTTACCAAACTCCAGCTGATCGTCCGTCGCTGTGGTGCAATCGGCGCAATCAGGTTCCAACTGCACGAGAGGCGCGCCCGTTTCCACTTGCACGTTCGGCATCGTCAGCACTTGGCGCACTTTTCCTGAAAATGGAGCGACCACCTGCATTTCCATCTTCATGGCCTCAAGCACGGCCAGCCGGTCGCCGCGAGAAACCTTATCTCCCGGCTGCACTGCGATGGATACCACTACGGCGGGAGAGGGCGAGTGGACGATGCCTCCGTCGTCCCGTTCCACGCGGTGCGAAATGCCATTGACCTCGATCCGGTAGCTGCGGCCCTCTGCAACAGAGAGCACCTGGAATCGCTCTCCGAATGCAGTCAGCCAGTATTCAAAGTCACCCATGCGATCCACTGCCACGTCGATGCGAGCCCCACTCACTTCCACGCGGTAGCGGTTGGGGCCCAGACGATAGGTCTTGGTGGGGTATAAATTTCCTCGATAGCGCAAGGCGACGGTGTGCGCAATCTCGCTTCGAGCTTGCGGCCGGCCGCGCGCGGCGGACGCATAGAATTGCGCTCGCTCGACCGCCATCTCGGCGCCGTAGGCTTCGATGGCCGCCTGGACCAGAGCCACATCCGCGTGTTGACGGGGAAGGTGATTTCCGTTCACTGCCAGTCCGTCGAGCCATCCGGTGTGTACTTGCCCTGCCTGCAACTCCGGCTGGCTGAGGAGGTGTGACAGGAAAGACTTGTTGGTCGTTCCGCCCTCGATAACAACGATGCTTTCCTGCAGTGCTCGATGGAGCCGGGACAACGCTTCTTTCCGGTTCTGACCATAAGCGATGATCTTTGCAATCATCGAGTCGAAGTCGGGCGCAATGGAATCCCCTTCACCCACACCGGTGTCGATGCGCACGCCCGGCCCAGTCTGTATCCTGAAGCGTTGAATGATGCCGGGCGACGGAGCAAAACCGTTGTCGGGATCTTCGGCGTTCAGGCGAACTTCTATGGCATGCCCAGTGCTGCGCGGGGGATCTCCTTCAAGTCGGCCGCCTTTTGCTATATGAATTTGAAGCTTGACCAGATCGATCCCGGTGGTGCATTCCGTGACCGGATGTTCGACCTGCAAGCGGGTGTTCATTTCCATGAACCAGAAATCGTCGGACGCCGGATCGAACAGGAATTCCACGGTGCCCGCGTTTTGATATCCCCCCGCCTTACAGAGGCGCACAGCTGCAGCACGCAAGCTCTCATCCTTGAGTGAAGAGAGAACCGGCGAGGGGGCCTCCTCGAGAATCTTCTGGTGACGCCGTTGAACTGTGCAATCGCGAACACCTACGGCCCAGGTGGTACCGAAGTGATCGGCTATGACCTGAACCTCAACGTGATGCGATCCGGTCACCTGTTGTTCTAGAAAGATGGTCGGATCTCCGAAAGCCTTGAAAGCTTCGGATCGCGCAGCATCAAACGCTCTGGGCAGTTCATCCGGCGAACGTACTTCTCGAATCCCTCGGCCCCCGCCGCCAGCGGTGGCCTTGATGAGGAGTGGATACTTCAGCCGCGCCGTTTGCCGGATCGCCTCGGGAAGGTCCTCGACCGATCCATGGCTCCAGGGAACAACCGGAATCTGCGCCAGTTCGGCCAGACGTTTCGAGGCAATCTTGTCGCCCATGCGGCGCATCGTTTCGGCAGAGGGGCCGATGAATACTATACCCATGTCGTGACAGAGCTCTGCAAAGGCGGCGTGCTCCGCGACAAAGCCCCATCCCACCCAAACTGCTTCGGCACGCGCGGACGTCAACGCCTGAGCTAGACTCTCATAGTCCACGTAGCGACTTTTGAATTGTCCGGTGTTCAGGTCCAGGGCCTGCGCCGAACCGAGGCACACCCTCTCGTCGGCTTCGCGAACGAACATGGCATTGCGATCGGGATCCGTGAAGAGCGCGATCGTGCGAAAGGTCGTGCCGTGTTCATAGTTGTACTCGCGAACCGCGCGAATGAAGCGCATGGCGGCTTCGCCTCGGTTGACGATCGCTACGCGCTGGAATTCCAGGTTCATAACGTCTCCGATCGGCGGATTAGCATTTATGTCCACGATCAGGCTGCGACGGGCGACGGGCGCAGCATTCTCTGCAGTACTTTCACGTAATCAGCATTGACCGCACCAGGCATCGCGATCGTTCGGTATCCGCTGAGGCGAACATACAGATTGCCCTTGGCATCGACCACGTCAGCATCGAAGGTGCCTCCTGGACCAGGCGTAACCAGTGCGTACAGCCTGGTATCAAGCGTCTCGGTCATCGGCCAGTACGAGACTTGATCCAGGTGTTGCGGTAAACCCATGCGAGCCTGCACTCCCATTTCCCAGAGCCCTGCGGTCTGAAAGCACAACTCGATGAGGCGCGGAGCCATGAGAGTCGGCAAGTTCGACGGCCGGTGGTTGTCCGGAAGATTTTTCGCGAGGAGCCCAATCATCCGCTTGCCATCCCACCAAGCCTTTTCAATGACCTGGTAAGCGGGTCCGTGAAAATAGAGTCGATAAACATCAGCCGCTTCGATGAGGGGTTCGATTTGCGAATTTGGTCCCGCGGAAACTGTTGATCCGGGTGCAAGTTTCGAGAGCCGTACAAGCGCCGTGAAATGCGTCGTGATCTGCGGCTCTGATTGATTTGGAAGCGCCCTGCGGCCAACCATTCGGCAGTCGGCCACCATTTCGTGGTCTTGTGAACGCAGGGTAGCTTCGACCGTAACGGTTCGCCTTTCATGACGATAGAACTTGAAGGGTGCCAGGAAGTTCACATCTTCGATGGCCTTGACATGCCATCCAGGAAGGACGCTCAGAGCCGCTTCTGCGAAGGCTTCGATACCCATCACGCCGGGCAACACTGGCGTGCCGTCGATTTGATGATCGTGCAAGAAGGGTTGTGCTTTCGGGTCAAGTGTTGCCTCGATCGTGAGGCCGTTGTAGAGGCCCATGTTCGCGATCTTGCCGATCATGGGACCTGGTAGCTGCGCACCTGTTTTGTCGAGGAGCGAGGTGTCCACTCCGCCCGTCTCATCCCACTCCTTCAGCAACACACCCAGACGCTGGCCGATCACAACCTCGCCGCGTGTGCCTCCTGCGGTCAACTCCCGGCGTATCAAAGGAACGCCGGCCTCGGGCGGCAGCATGTCGATGCCGGCCAGTTCCATTATCCTGGGGATGGAACCTCGGGTGGCCATGCCAATTCCGCCCCACGCTGTCCAGTCAATGGCAATGGCGCGCGTGTCAGGGCGGGTCGTGCGGAAGCTGGAAGTGATTTTGCAGAGCAGGTCGTTGGCGGCGCTGTAGTCGGTTTGTCCGGGATTGCCGAAGCGGCCTGCAATCGAACTGAACGCCACTGTCGCAGCGAGAGGCATGTCGCCGAGGGCGTGGAGCAGATTGAAGAAGCCATCGCACTTGACATCGAATACCAGATCGAACTCGCGGGGATCTTTGTCGACGAGAGAACGACTCCGGTCGAGGCCTGCGGCATGCAACAGAACATCGATGCGGCCGCTGCGCTGACGCACCTGTTCAATCACATCGGTCACGGCTTTCGTGTCGGTGAGGTTGACGCTGAAGTAATGTGGTGTCCCACCGGCCGCGCTCACAGCGTCAATGGCGCTTTGGGCTGCGTGAGCGCGCTCGAGAGCAGACAATTCCTTTTCCACCAGAGCGGGAGTCGCTCGCTCTCCGCGCGCCTGAATGCGCGAGAACAGTTCTCTCTTCAACCCTTCCTTGTCGGACACGAAGCGCTTTAGGTCGGGATTGTTCGGGTCAGGTTTGGGCACGAGGTCGAGCAAGTAGAAGGTTCCGCCGGAGGCAGCGGCCAGGTCGGCAGTAATTGCAGAAACGATACTTCCGGCAGCGCCGGTAATCAGAAAGACCGTGTTTTCATCCAATGTCAACGCCGGTCGGCTGTCGGCGGCAGATTGCTCCTCCAGTCCGATCGTCCAGCGCAGGCCATCCTTGTACCCGATTTCGATGGCTCCGGGATCGCGCACAGTTTCATCCAGCAGAAGTTGCGCCAGGTCCGTGGGGCTGCACCCGAGTTCAAAGTCGACGGCCTTGACGGTTGTCTCCGGACGTTCCCGCTTGTAGGTTTTGGTGAACCCTGTAACCGCGCCGCCCAGTGGAGCGATTGCTCCCCCGTCGTCATAGCCGTGCTGTCCGCCCAGACGAGTTGCACAAATAAGAAACGTTCCGGGCTTCGAGATCGGCTCGTAGAGAGTGCGCATGCAGTTGTAGAGCGACTTCAGACGGAGGCGGCCTGCTTCGTGCCAGGCCACGGGGTTCATGCCGCGCAAGTCGCCTTCAGGATCGAGTGCCGGAAGCCAATAGACTCCGTCTGCTGGGCCTGCGGCCAAGAATGTTTTGAGGCGATTGATCAGTGCGTCGGGCTCGAGGGAACCCTCAATGCGGAGTACTTCCACGCCCTTTGCCTGAAGGAGATGAGTCAGGGCATCGGCCACTCCTGCCTGGTCGGGCATCAGGACTACGCGGTCGCCTTTGCCGAGCGCGACTCCCGTTGACTTGCAGATGGACAGCGGTGGGCGCAAGACTGGAATTGGTACCCGGCGCGGAATGCGATTTGCAGCGTCGAGGCTCGCGAGATTGGGCCGTGGCTTTGGCACGAGCGCGGGTGAGAGAGCGGTTGCGGTCGAAGCGACGGGTTTCTTCGCCGCTGGCTGCTCTTCGGCCGCAGGGAGTCGTGGCAAATTCGACCGGTCCTGAGCGAACTGAATCACATGTGCCAGGGTCGGAAAATCGCGCAGCTTCATTTTCTCGTCGCGAGGAATGCTGTATGCCGCACGGATGGCGACGAACATCTCCGCTTGCTTCACGGTATCAATGCCGAGGTCGGCCTCCAGATCAAGATCGAGATCCAACATCTCCTTCGGATAACCGGTCTTCTCGGCGACGATCTCCAGCACTTTTTCCTTGATGGAGTCATTCGTCGCAGTTTGAGCGGGGAGCATTGCTGGCTCCGGCGCCGGTGACTCATTGGTGGCCGGCGCTGATGCAGAACTCGCGGCCAGGTCGGGACGCTTCTCGAAGACGAATCGGATCACGTGCGCCAGTGTCGGGTAATCGCGCAGCTTGCGATTTTCGTCCCGCGGGATGTGATAGATCTCGCGGATTGCAGCAAACATTTCCGCCTGCTTCACCGTATCGACGCCGAGATCGGCCTCAAGATCGAGGTCGAGGCCGAGCATGTCTTTGGGGTAGCCGGTCTTCTCGACGACCAGGGCGAGGATGCGTTCCTTCACGGACTCGCTCGCGGTCGCACTTGAGGGGGCTTCCCCAGATGTGCTGGGCTTGAACTCCTTCTTACTTATTGCTGTCTTAGTCTCTTCCTTGCTGGTTGCTGTAACGACAATCGGCGTGGACGCGGTTGCGCCAGCCAAGTCAGGGCGCTTTTCAAACACGAACCGAATGACATGGGCTAGCGTGGGATAGTCGCGCAGCTTCCGGTTTTCCTCGCGAGGGATGCTGTAGATTTCGCGGATGGCGGCGAACATCTCGGCCTGTTTCACGGTATCCACGCCGAGATCAGCCTCGAGGTCAAGATCGAGATCCAGCATGTCCTGGGGATAGCCGGTCTTTTCGACCACCAGGGCGAGCACCCGCTCTTTCACGTCATCGCTGGTTACTTTGACAGGCGCGACCACAGGCTGCACTTGTGCTAAGGGAGGCGTCGTTTCCGCCGGCTTCGTTAAAGGCGGCGGGGTGGCGGCCAAGTCCGGCCGCTTCTCATACACGAAGCGAATCACATGCGCCAGAGTTGGATAGTCTCGCAATTTGCGGTTCTCATCGCGAGGGATGTGGTAAGCCTCACGGATGCTGGCGAAGACTTCCGCCTGTTTCACGGTGTCGACGCCCAGGTCAGCTTCCAGGTCAAGATCCAAGTCCAGCATGTCGACGGGATAGCCGGTCTTCTCAGCGACGAGCGCGAGCACCTTCTCTTTCACCGGTTCCCCAGTCTTCCCAGGCTCTGGCGATGTGGAAGGGATGTGAGCGGCAACGACCTTAATTGTCGGTGTTGGGGCAGAAGCTGTGCTAATAGGTACGAGCACCGGTGTGAGATTCGCGGTTGGCGTGGGCGCTGGTTGCGAGGGCTTGGGCACAGCGACCGCTGTCGGGCGTAGTTCACGGGCAGACTCCGTGACTTGTGCTGGCCGCGCCTTCTCTTGCACGCGTAATGTGCGGTGAACCACTTCCAGGTTCGAGGCCTCGCGACCGGCGATGGCTCTCAGCCACGCGTTCCAGGCGGCATTGTCATTAATGCGGTAGGCGTATCCCAGATCATTTGGGCTACGCCGAACGTCATCCTTTGTCTTCACCCAGCGCAGCAGCATCATGCTGATTTGCGAGCCGAAACCGGCTCCGAGGTGGATGGCGTACTCGACGGGATAGGTGCCGCCCTTCGACAGGTTCAGCAGCCCCAACTCGGGATCGACTTCTTTGAAGTTGGCGACCGGCGGCACGCAGCCGGTTTCGAGCGCTTTTACGGCCACGACATCTTCGATCCCAGTGGCCATGGCATGACCAGTAAGTCCTTTGGTGTTGGCGATCACGATACGATCGGCCACATCGCCGAAGACCTGACGAAGCGCATGAATCTCTGCGGAGGCGCTGCCACCTCGCGCGGGCGTGTATGTTTCGTGGGAAACGAAAACGGTCTGGGGTGCGATGTCTCGACGCGAGAGACCGGCGCGCGCTTCTGCCTGGACAAGCAAGCGTTCCATAACCTGGCCAATGTGCTGGACATCAAGACGCGTTCCGTGGAAAGCACTGTTGCCCGTGACGGTGGACAGTACTTCGCAGATCGGCTGTATGCCGCGTTCCCGCGCAGCCGCGGGGCTCTCTACGACGAGCGCTGCCGCGCCCATGCCGATGATCAGGCCGTGCCTGCGGCGGTCAAACGGAGTAGCGGCATCGGCAACAACTTCGTCGGTGGCCGCCGCTCCACTGGCCAGGAAGCCAGCGCCCATCCAGTCCATCAGATGGTCGGAGGTTACATCGTCGGCGGAGATGACAATGACCCGACTGCAGCGCCCAGCACGAATCCAGTCCTCGGCAAGCGACACTGCCTGCGTGGTCGTCGCGCAGGCGGAGTTGATCTGAGTGTTCGGACCCCGGGCGCCAATGAATTCGGCGAATTGAGAATGCCCCATGGAGAGGGTGCGGAGCAGGAATCGGCGCTCAAATACGTAAGGCGTTTTGTCGATGGTGGCGCGCAGGTCTGCGATCCGGCCATCGATTTCCAGCGCCAGCTTGGAGTGGCCGTTGTCGGCTACGACTTGGGTTCGCAAACTCTCGAGCGTGGACAATTGCTCGCGACGAGCCTGGTCTTTGTAGTAGCGGTTCATTTCGTCCGCGAAGGAGTCGAGTCCGGGGAAAGCCGAAGCAAAGATCACTCCGGTGTCGTCACGTAAAGCGTCAGGCAATCCCCAACGGTCGGGGAGTTGTGTGCCCTTGCTGGTTGTCTTGTACCGCAGCACGAGCGGGATGCCGGCATCGCGCAAGGCATCGAGGCCAGCGGCGATAGCTAGCTGGGTATCGCGATCAAGCGCGGCGATGCGATCTGCGGAAATGCCGAATTCCTTTTCCAGATCGAAAGCCTCACCGCGGCCAGCCAGCTTGATGACGTCGGCAACATCATTGATGGTCTCGAATCTGGGATCCCCGTCATCGCTCTTCACCAGGCGGGTAATGTGCTTGTCGAGCATGGCCTCACGGAAGCGCGTTGGTATCGGGCGGATGAACTGGTCGCCACGCAGAATCCGAGCGATGTTCTGGTCATCGAAGATGCGTTCAGTTCCTGGGAGGCCCAGGGCGGCACCGGTAATCACCACCGGTTCGCCGGAAGGCAGGGAACGGTCTCGCACCTGAGGCTTCCAATTGCGCTCCAGAAATTCTGCGAATAGATGGCCGAGTTCCTGAAAGTGATTGCCGTCGATGGGCTGTGTGGGAACGGAGTTGTTCGCTTGAAGAGAGGCGACTGGGGTCGGCTCGTGGATTTGCGCGGGCGGAGCCGCGGGCTCAGATGCGGAGGTCTCGCAGACAGCGTCTGAAGTCCCGCGACCCAGCCCCGCCGCGTACAGGCAACACATCGCTTGGTTAAACGCCGCAATATCTCCGACCTTCGGATGGTTGGAGAAAATGGCGACGACATCGCCGTTCGCGCCGAGCACGTCCTCGGCAAATCCCTGCAATGCCTTCTTCGGTCCGACCTCGACAAACATTCGCGCGCCCGCAGCGTACAACGTGCGCAAGCCCTTGATGAATTGCACGGGAGCAGCGACCTGCTGCGCAAGAATGTCGAGCATCTGCGGCACAACGTTCCGCCCGGTCGGATAAAACTCACCATTGATGTTGGCCACGATAGGCAACCGTGGAGATTGCAGTCGCAAGCGCTCGAGCACGCTGCGCAGTGGCTCGCTGGCGGGCGCGACAATTGAGGTGTGGAACGCGTGACTGACCGGGAGAGGCGATACATCGTAACCAGCGGACTGCAGCGCGGCCATGGCTTGCTCGACGGCAAGGCTGGCTCCGCCGATAACCGATTGATGTTCGCTGTTGATGTTGGCGATCACCACGTAGCCGCGCACCGTTTTCAGGATGCGCTCGATTTCTTCGAGCGGAGCAAACACAGCCGCCATGCGGCCCTTGTCGGCGGGAGAGTAGCGAGTCATTTCGCGCCCGCGAGCGCTGACAGCTTCCAGCGCGTCGGCGAAGGGCATGCCATCGACTGCGACCAGGGCGCCGTATTCGCCGAGGCTATGCCCCATGGCGAAATCAGGTGTGATGCCATAAGCGGCGAGCAAACGGGTGAGTGCGAGATCACCGGTGAGAACGGCGGGCTGAGTGATAGCGGTCTGGCGTAGATCTTCTTCCGCCTTGGCGATGGCTGCTGCGTCGGTCCGATCCGCGAAAATGAACTCGCTGAGCGGCTTGCCCAGAATTGGAGTCATGATGCGATCCGCCTCCGCGAAGGTGTCGGCGACGATGGTCTCGCAATCGCGTAGGGGCTGCAGCATGTTCACGTACTGCGATCCCTGGCCCGGATAAAGGAACGCGACCTTGGGGGCGGGACCGGATCCGCGGAAAATGCCTTGGGCGCGCAGAGCTTTCCACATCGCAGGCTGGTTTGCAGCCAAGGCCTTCACAGCTGTGGCCGACTTGGTGGCGAGTTCCTTGGCGTCGCCGTAATCGATGGCGAGGCGCTGGGGTGCGCGCAGGTCGGCTTGGGCAGGAGCAGCAACCGCGGGCACGCGTCCTTCCTTCGCTTCCTTTTCTATGGCGCGCAAGCGTTCAGCCAGGGCTGCTTCTGAATCTGCGCCAAGTAACAGAACGCCGCGCAGCGGGGCTTTGCGCGCGAAATCCTTTGCTGGTGTCGAGAACGCCTGGTTCGTAAATCTGCTGGTCTCAGCGCTCTGCGCTTGACGTGCGGGGACGCCCGCCGCTCCATCTGACATGGTTGGCTCTGCTTTCTGCGGTATCTCGCTCACCGCTACTTGTCGCTTGCCGTTTCCGTTGAGCCGGTCGGGAATGTATTCCTCGATTACGGCATGGAAGTTGGTGCCGCCGAAACCGAAGGCGCTCAAGCCGGCTCGCCGTATGGCGTCACGGGGAATGTCCCATGGCCGGAGTTCGGTGTTTACATAAAGAGGAGAATGCGCAAAGTCGATATCGGGGTTGGGGTGTTCGCAGTGGACGCTCGGTGGAAGAACTTTGTCGCGCAGCGCCAGCACGGTCTTCAGCAATCCCGCGGCCCCAGCCGCTCCCTTTAGGTGGCCAAAGTTCGACTTCACCGACCCAAGCGCTACCGAGTGAGCAGGAAGGTGGAAACTGTGCAGCGCATCGGCCATGCTTCGCACTTCGACCACGTCTCCGACGCGCGTCGATGTGCCATGTCCCTCGATGTAGGTGACGGTTTCGGGAGACAGACCAGCGTTTTTCCAAGCACGCTCGATGGCAAATTTCTGACCTGCAGGATTGGGTGCGGTGATGCCCTTGCCTCTGCCATCGCTCGAGCCACCCATACCGCGCAGCACGGCGTAGATTTTGTCGCCAGCGCGCTCGGCATCCGCTAGCCGCCGAAGCAGGAAGATCGCAGCGCCTTCGCCCATCACGAAGCCGTCCGCGCCTTCTGCGTAAGGGCGGGTGCCGGTCGCAGAGAGCGCACCGATCTTGCAGAACTTCACGAAGGTCGACACCCCCATGTTGCGATCGATGCCGCCGGTGACCGCAAAGTCGTAGTGGTTCTGAATCAGGCCTTCAGCGGCTGAGCTGATAGCGGCCATCGCGGAAGCGCAAGCAGCGTCGCAAACGTAATTGGGACCGTGGAAGTTGAAGATGTTCGCGATGCGCCCGGCAATGCAGTTGGCTAGTTCGCCAGGCATGCTGTCTTCGGTGATCTCCGGCAAGTGCTTGCTCATCCGCTCGTGCAATTCACGGACGATTTCGTCGCGCACGGCCGCCGGGAGACTGGCAAAACTGGCGCTCTTCATCAATTCGCTGGCGTATTCGGGGAAATAAGCGCGCAGCACCGTGAAGTAGTGTCTTTCTCCGCCCATGGCGTTGCCAAGGATTACCGCTGTACGATCCGGATCTAGAGAACGCTTGGGGTAGCCGAAATCTTCCAGCGCGTCGCGCGTGCAGGCGATGGCCCACTTCTGCGATCCATCCATGGCATCGGCCACCCGTGGTGGAATGGGCAAACGCCACTTGATTGGATCCCAATTGAAGTCACGTACCCATCCGCCGATTTTGGAGTACGTCTTGTCGGGCGCGCGCGGGTCGGCATCGAAGTAAAGCCCTGGATCCCAACGCTGGGGATTGACTTCGCCGATGCTGTACCGGCCGCCCTTGATGTTTTCCCAGAAAGCGGTGACGTTCGGTGCGTCGGGCAGAATGGCTCCTACCCCGACGATGGCGATCGCTCGAGAGGAAGTGCTTTCCATGATGATGCCTCTTTAACAGCCAAGAAGAATGTATGAAGGCTGACCTGCGATCCTGCAGCCCCTGCAGCCCCTGCGTAATAACGATTCTGTGTTCGGCCTACGCCGCCTGCTGCGTGCGCTTGGCGGTTCGGCCATACAGCACGTCTGCCACATAGTCCATGTCCGAAACCAAGCCGGCCTGTGCCTGGTGAATCGCCGGCAATCCAACACTCTTTTCGAAAGCGGAAAGGTCTGGAGTACTCACACCGCCTGCTCCGATCACCCAGCGAGAGCCCTCTTCGCCCACTTTGTTCGCTGCCTCACGAGCGAAGATGCGACTAATGGCGGCCAGCCCTGTGGCATCAAAGCGGCGGTTCGCCTTCTCGTTGAGTTTGTTCTCGGCTAGCGACGCTGCACGGCGAGCCAGACTGCCAGCACATTCGGCGTAAGCGATCCACTCCCCAAGCCGCAGAAGGATGTGCTGGAAGCGTGTGAGCCGCGCGACGCGAGACCTCTCCATGAGTTCCGCGACAGAGTGCAGAGCGAGTGCGGCAATATCTGCACCTACGTCCTGATGAGAGCTGTGCAACATCTCGAGCTTCTTCGCTTGCTCGTGATAGTGCTGCCCACGCGTTTTCAAATGCAGCTGCCAGCGATCGCGCGCGATGGTCATCTCCATGATTTCGGAGGTGCCCTCGTAAATGGTGGTGATGCGGACATCGCGCTTGATCTTCTCCACCATGTACTCGTGGGTGTACCCATAGCCACCAAGAGCCTGGATACTGGCGTCAGCGGCCATATTGCCGGCTTCTGTGGCCATGTATTTCGCAATGGCTCCTTCGGTGTTCAGGCTGCCTTCGCCGGCGTCGATGCGCTCTGCGGTTTCCTCGATGTAGGCGCGCGCCGCTTCTGATCGCGCCACGTTCGGCACGATGAGCTTGTGCGTGTATCCCTGTTTTTCGGAGAGGGGAGCGCCTGCCTGGATGCGCTTTGTCGAGTAGGGGATGGCGCGATCGAGTGCAGCCCATCCGGCGCCGAGACCGAAGGCCGCGACCATCAAACGCGTGTAGCCAAACACGGCCTGGGCCTGGATCAATCCTTGACCTTCCACGCCGCCCAGCAGTCGATCCGCGTCGACATAAACGTTGTCGAGAGCCAGTGCTGCAGTATTGCTGAGGCGAATTCCGTGTTTGTCTTCCGGTTTGTCGTGTGTGAAGCCCTTTGCATCTTTTTCGACAACGAACCAACTCGGACCACTGGGAGTGCTCGCCAGGATCGTGTAGGCGCCGGCGATGCCGCCGTTGCTGATCCATTGCTTGTTGCCGGTGATCTTGTAGCCGACAACGTGGCCATCTTCGCTGACGGGTTCCGCCGTAGTGCGAAGCGCTCCGAGGTCGCTGCCCGCTTCCGGTTCGGTCGCGCCGTAGGCGAAGAGCAATCCCTCCTCCGCGATGCGCGTCAGCCAGAGCTTCTTCTGCTCGGGAGTGGCTCCGACGGTAATGGGATCGCTTCCTAAGAATGTGGCTAGAACCGCGGTCGCCACGCCCAGGTCGATCCTCGCCATTTCTTCACAGACGCAGTAGACATCGAAGGTCCCACCGCCCATCCCTCCGAATTCCTCGGGAATGAAGAGGAGTTGAATGCCCAGCTTGTCGGGGCTGCACATGTGGCGCACGATTTCGAGCGGGCACTCGTCACGCGCGTCCAGATCAATCAACACTTCATCGGGCAGGCGCTTCTTGGCGAACTCGCGCAGGGACTTCAGGCTCAACTTCAGAGTTTTGTTCGTAATCATTGCCGGGGCCTCACTTTGCAGTAACGCTCTGCATTTCGCGGATTTTGTTAGTCAGTTCGGGCAGGAATTCCAGAATGTCGTCGACGATCCCGACATCGGCCACCTGGAAGATCGGGGCTTTTGGATTCTTGTTGATCGCGACGATGAACGGATTTCCCTTGATGCCGGCTAGATGTTGGAACGCGCCGCTGATGCCACAGGCGAGGTAAACCTTGGGCTTGACGGTTTTGCCTGACGAACCGACTTGGCGCGACTTCTCTAGCCACTTGGCGTCGACGACCGGCCTCGAACAACTCACCGCCGCCCCCAGGACATCCGCCAGTTCTTGTGCGATGCCGACGTTGTCTTTGTCCTGAATGCCGCGGCCGATAGAGATCAGCACGTTGTGCTTGGTGATGTCGACGTCTCCGGCCTCGGCGACGAGTGTTTGCAGATAGCGCCGGGCGCTGGTCAGAGTCCCGAGTTCGCCTGACTTGTCGATCACAGACCCACTGACAAGCATGTTGTCTGCAGGCTTGAACGCACCTGGACGCACAGTGACCACAGCTCCGGAGGCAAGGTCACACCGAACGTGCGTGCTTACCTGTCCGCCGAATTCCTGACGCACTGCGTTCAGAGCTGAGCCTTCCACGCCTTCGAGCTGTACAACGTCCGAAACGAAGGCTGCGTTGAGCTTGATGGAAAGGCCGGGTGCCAGATCGATTCCGAAGTGATCATGTGGAACCAGCACAATGTTGTTCGAGGGCAACACTTTGAGCAGGGCCTTCCGAATCAATTCGGCATTGGGGTAAGCCAAATTATCGTGAGCGAGTTTCCACACTTCAGCATATGAAGAACGGAGTGACTCGCAGACTCTGTCAAACTCCGGGCCACAACCGGCGACGACGGCCGTTGGGCGCGTGATAGGGCTAATTGTTTTGGCAGCGGCTAGCAACTCCACCGCGCAGTCATCCGCGATGCCGTTCTTATGGCCGACGTAAACGAAGATTCGTGGCGTCATTGCAGACCTCCTTTGGCCGCAACCAGTTCGACCAGTCTGTCGATGTTTTCCTCGCGGCTGCCAGAAAGCATCTCGGCAGTCTTGCCAAGGGCAGGCACGTAGTAATCCACACGCTGTACCCGCGCGCCTGCTTTTCCAACGACGCTGGCATCCACGCCGAGATCCGAAGCGCCGTAGGTTGGAATGGTCAAGGACGCGACCGCGCGAATGCCGCGCATACCGACGTACCGAGGCTCGTTGATGCCGGTCTGAATCGAGAGCACGCAAGGCAAATCGATCTCGCTGATTTCTTTATTCCCGCCTTCGATCTCGCGGCTGACCTTTAGCGTCTTGCCGTCGAGAACCTCGATGGAATTCACGAGAGAGGCGAAGGGATAGTCGAGCATCGCCGCCAGCATTCCGCCAACCTGTGCGGCGCCGTCATCCGCTTGCACTCCAGTGAGGATGAGGTCGTAATGCCCTTGGGCGACGAAAGCCTTCAAGATCGAGGCAATGCCGCGTCCATCGGATCCTGTGAAGGCCGGGTCGGAAAGCAAAATGCCGTGGCTTGCGCCCATGGCCATCTCGCGGCGGAGGATTTCTTCGTCTTCCTCGCTGCCCACCGTAACCACCGTCACGCTTCCACCGGTTCGGTCGACAATCTGAAGAGCTTCCTCGACTGCGTAGTTGTCCGATTCGTTCACCGAGTAGACCAACTCCTCACGCTCGATGTCGTTGGTGGTGGAGTTGAGTGTGATCTCGTTTTCAGAAGTGTCGGGTACTCGTCGTGCACAGACTAGAATCTCCACGTTCAACCTCCAAAGTGCCGCTTGTTGCTGTAGCTGTTGAAATAGGACGGATCATTTGCCGATCCACCAACTCCGTGAGGTCAATGGCTGTCATCTTTCCCTCCAGACCTGCGACCTTGATCGCGTCTTCAATGTTGACCATGCAGAAGGGGCAGGCGGTGACGATGACGTTGGCGCCTGCCTCGGCGGCCATCTGGACACGCTTCACCCCCATGCGCTGTTCTTCTTTCGGTTCGTAGAACAGCATCAGACCGCCGCCACCGCAGCAGAACGAGCGGTCGCGCGAGCGCTGCATCTCCACTCGCTTGAGGCCGGGGATCGCGTCGAGCACCTGACGCGGTGCGTCGTAGATTTGGTTGTGGCGACCGAGATAACAAGGATCGTGGTAGGTGTACACGTCGGTGGCGTTGCCTGCCGGATGGAATTTGATTTCCCCGGCGTCGACCGCGCGGGCCAGCAACTGGCTGACATGCTCGACTGGGGGAACATCTCGATAGTCGCGTTTCAGGGCATTGAAGGCGTGCGGATCGGCGGTAACGATCTTCTTCACGCCTGACGCCATGATGGCGTCCACGTTGCGAGCGCGCAGATCCATGAAGAGCGTCTCTTCTCCGAACCGGCGGACCTCGTGTCCGCTGTCTCGCTCAGCAGAGCCGAGGATTCCGAAATTCTCGTGAAGGTTGTCGAGGATTCTCGCCGTGGAGCGTGCGATCGACTGCATGCGGTCGTCATAGGACGTAATGCTGTCCACGAAGTAGAGTGTGCTGGCGCCATTCTTATCGAGAGTTCGCACTTTACAGGTCTGCTGAAAGTCCTTGGCGTTGGTCCAGTCGGCCCTCTTTTTCTCCAGCTTGCCGTACGGATTGCCGCGGCTCTCCAGCGCTTTCAGCGGTTTCTGCAATGATTGCGGAACGTTGCCATCGTCGATCATGCCTCGCCGCAGGTCGATGACCTTGTCGATGTACTCCACCAGGAGAGGGCATTCTTGTTCGCACGCGCCGCAAGTGGTGCAGGACCAGATCTCATCCTCGGAGTAGACGCTGCCCATCAGGGGCGTGCCGTTGCCTGCCTTGCCGAACATGGGATAGTGCCGGAAGGCATAGTCCCTCGCCTTAATGCTGAGGAAGCGCGGGGAGAGCGGACGCCCCACGGCATTGGCGGGACAGTTGTCCGAGCACCGACCACAATCGGCGCAGGAGTAGAAGTCGAGCATGTGCTTCCAGGTGAAGTCTTCAAACGTCTTCACCCCGAACGACTTCACCTGGTCAAGACGCTCGTCGCTGACGCCGTAGCGCACCGGCTTCAGCGTGCCCCTGTCCAGCTTCGCGAAATAGACGTTGAAGAGCGAGGTCTCTACGTGGAACTGAATACCGAACGGGCGATAGCAGAGCAGAAAATAGAACGTGATTTCGTGTAAGAGATAGGCTCCGAAACAGACCTTGCCGAGTGTCCCCACCGAAACAGAGGCGAGCGCGGACTGCAGCAACCAGGGCAGCGACAGTGCCGCGAGGTCTTGCGAGAATCCGGCTCTGACTTGCCCAGCAGCCACCGCTGCCGAAAAAAGGCCGTCGGCTGCCATCAGAACGGCAATCAGCCCAAGCAGGAAAATGGCGTCTGCGGTGTGTGCCTTCCCGTATCTCGCGGGAACTGCATAACGTGCCGGCCGGAAGATCACTCGGCGAGTGATGGCTACCAACATGCAGAGGAAGACTATGGTGGCGGCGTAGTCCGTGATGACACCGTACGTGTGCGCCGCTGTTCCCGGAAAGCCCGGCGAAAGGACATTGCTGGACACGCCGACAAGCAGGGTAGAAAACGAACGGATGACCAGGAGAATAAATCCTATAAAGATGAGGATGTGAAGAACGCCGGCGGTCTTGTAGCGCGGATGCTTCCACTGTCCGAACCAATACCTCACTACGTTGCCTAGCCGGGCCAGTGGATGGTCGAAGCGAGAATCGGACTGAGCGCGAAGGAGAGGCACCAGGCGACGCCAAACGATGTAGCCAAAGCAGGCGAGGCCTGCAAAGTGAATGACCAGGAAGACTCCGTACCCGGACTCCAGCCACGAACTCATCTGCGACACTGTCTGTCCGCTTTCCATCTCGGTCCCACCTGATCGGAGCTGTTCTTACGCGGTCTCCTGCAATACGGCCGGCTTCTCTTTTGCGACGGGATGCTTCGTTGCAGATGAATCCTCCGCTGGCTGTACCCGCGGAAGAGGAGTGGGTAGAAGTGCTGTTCCGTTAGTGGGGACTGCAGTTTTCGCGACAACACGCGGAACATCTACCGGTGGGCTTTTTTTTCTGGGTGTACGCCGCGGAGCTTTCTTCCGTCCGCAATTGAGTCCAGCTGCCTCGCGCAGTTCTTCGAAGCTCGCGCTCAGAAACTTCTCAAGCCGCGCCACGTCGGGCGCCGCATGCGCATCCCCGCTGAACCCGAAATAGATCATGCCGTCGTAGCTGAGGATGGCGCAGTTCATAGCTAGCTCTCCGCCGATCGGCACGTAGGGATACCAGTGCGTCATCTTGTGCCCGAGCAAGTACAGCGGGTATTGCGGGCCGGGCACGTTGGTGCAGACCATGTTGAAGGGAGTGATGGGTAGCTGGCTGATCATCGGGCCGGCAAAGGATTGCATCACGCCAGGCAGAATGCCGAGCATCCCACCTGCCAGTCCCACCAACTCGGCGGCATGAGACTGTTTCAGAAATTCTGTTCTTCGATGGACCGCCGCGAGCAGCTTTCTTGCATTGCGGATGTCGAGAGGAATGGTGACTGGAACGAGAGAGATACGATTCCCGAGTTCGCCGGCGCTACCATTTCCCCGCAGATTGACCGGAACCATGATGCGCAGCAATCGCCCTTTGATTTGGTCACCATGAAGCTCCGCGTAACGCCGGACGGTCGCAGTCACGAGCGTGAGCAGGACATCATTAATGCTGGCGTCGCATGCCTGGCGGATGGCCTTTACATCGGCCAGTGAAATCTCTGTGCAAGCGAACTTCTGCGGCCCGCGATAAAGCACGTTGAAACACAAGCGCTGCGTGGGAGCTGTGATTTCAGGCAGCAGTTGCGCGAACTCTTCGTTGGAGGAAGCACCTCCATTCGCTAGAGTGCGCTGGGCCATACCCAGGACGTCGCCCCATGCCGATAGAATACGTTCCGTGAAATCGGCGCAAGAACTGGCCAGACCATCCATCACGGCAGTCATAGGGTCGCGGGGCCGCGGAACGCGAAAGCGCGTTTTGCCTTTGGCGATGGGCGCTGGAGTTGGAGAAACGTCCATGAGAGCGCTCATAATCTCCACCCCGGCGATCCCGTCGGCGAGGCAGTGATGCATGCGGGCAATCAGCGCGGTCTGCTTTCCTTTCAACTTGCGTACCAGGGTCAAGTCCCACAGCGGGCGCTGTCGGTCCATGACCTTGCCCAGTAATTTTCCGGCGAGAGCCTTCAACTCAGCGATCGAGCCGTGTTTGAGAACCACTTCGCGCACGTGCGTGCGAATGTCGAACGCGGGGTCGTATTCCCAGGTCGGCAACCCAGCATTCAGTGGAGGAGGCACCACGCGCATGAGATAACGGGGGATCAGCGGCAGACGCGACTCGACAAACCGGAGGTAGTCATCGAACACGATGTCGCCGTCGAACAGGCTGACGCAGGCCACGTTCAGCGGCATTCCGCTGCGCTCCAAATTCAGGAAGACGGTGTCTCCCCAGGAAAGACGCTCGCCGCCCAGATGGTTCCGCATCGCAGTCTCCCTCCTTTCTTGTCGTCAGCACACCCGCGCTTTCAGTTCAGGAAGCTGAATCGAGGGACTAACTTCACCAACTTAAGCACCTTGTAGATTTCGACGTTCACACCGCGCAGCCCGATCTTGACGTTCTTTTCGTCGGCAATCCGGGCCAGTTCTTCCATCGCGACGAGAGCCTTGGGATTGATCCGCGACACAGCAGAGAAATCCAAAGTTGTTTCAACCGGAGCGCCGTCCAACTTTGCGCCTGCCGCCTGCAAGTCACCAGCAACGTGTTCGGCGTCGATCTTGAGAAAGGCAGAAATTTTCGACATAGTCACACCACTCGTCACCGTGCCTTTGACTGAGGCACGACGACAGTTTTTCCGAGGGCGCGTCCTTCATAGGCGAGCCAGAACAATTCCACCAGTTCGCTCACCAAAGGCATGCGCGGGTTAGAGCGCCATGAAGGATCGTCAAAAGCAATCTTGGCCAACTCGGGCATGGCGGCTTCGAATTCTTCTCTCGAGATTCCAAGGTCCGCAATCGAGCGAGGAGTCGCCAACTGGTCGAGCAGTTGCTCGGTGGCAGCCACCAACTTCTTCACCTTGTCGTCAACCGTATTGCCACCCAGGCCCAACAAATCAGCGATGGTCGCGTACTTCTTGTGAGCCACGTATCCCTTCTGGTTCGGTGACGGCATGAACTTGCTGGGCACGGATGCGTTATAAACCATGACGTGTGGCAACATGAGCGCGTTGGCGCGCCCATGGCTCACGCCGAAGCGCGCCCCGAAAGCATGCGCCAGGGCGTGATTCACGCCTACCGCAGCATTCGAAAACGCAATCGCTGCAATGCATGCTGCGTTGTGCATCATGCTGCGCGCCTCTTCATCGTGCGGGTGCGCATAGGAAATCGGCAGGTACTTGAAGACCAGCCGAATCGCCTGCATGGCGCTGGAATCGGTATAGGGCGAGGCGTGAATCGAAACGGCCGCTTCCAGCGCATGCGTCAGGCAATCGATGCCGGTATCCGCCGTAAGAACCTTCGGCATCGACATGACAAACTGCGGATCCACGATCGCGATGTCCGGCGTAAGCGAATAATCTGCGAGAGTGACCTTTCGGCCGCGCGCTTTGTCGGTAAGGACCGCGAAGGGCGTGACCTCGCTACCGGTTCCGCTGGTTGTCGAAATGGCAATCAACCGCGCCCGGTGCACTTTCTCGGTCGGATATTCGACCACCCGCTTGCGGATATCCATGAAGGGCGCAGCCAGTTCTTCCAGGTCGGCATCCGGCGATTCGTACTTCAACTTCATGATTTTCGCGGCATCGATCACGGATCCGCCACCCAACGCGATGATCTGATCCGCCTTGTAGAAATTGAGTGTCTCCACGCCCTGCAGGATGGTCTTGACCTCAGGCTCAGCATCGGGAATGACAGACAAATGAACGAGAGTTTGTGGCGGAAGATGGCGGCGAACTACGTCCACATGCCCCATCTGCTCCATGGCAGGATTGGTGATGATGATGGTGGAGGACGATGCAACCTGGCGCAGATTCTCCACCGCGTTCAGATTGAAATAGATCTGGTTGGGGACGCGGAACCACATGTGTGCCTGAGTCCTTCGAGCCACTCGCTTGATGTTGAGGTAGTGATAGATGTTGACGTTGTCGGTGGTGGAGTTGCCGCCACCCGTCCCGCATCCGAACGAGAAGGTTGGCACCATGTCGTTGTAGACGCCTCCGAAGGCTCCGATCGATCCCGGCGAATTTACGATGATTCGCCCGGCATTAATTACGTCACTAAACTGGCGGATCACTTCGTCATTACGTGAGAACACGACTGCCGTGTGTCCGAGGCCTCCGGCATGATTTACGTCCACGCATACCTTGAGGGCTTCGCCGACCGATTTCGCCCGGTAGACGGAAAGCACCGGGAACAGCTTTTCGACCGACAGGGGATGCTCTCGACCGACACCGAGAATGGGCGCAATCAGCATCTTGGTGTCGGGCTTGACGAAAATTCCGACCATGCGGGCGATATCGGTAGCTTTCTGGCCGACCGCCTTCGGTTGCATGAAGCCCGTCGCAGGATCGATAACGGTGCGCTCCAGGATCTTTGTTTCTTTTTCGTTGCAGACGTGCGCGCCCAGATCCGTGAACTTCTTCAATACGAGGTCATAGATCTCGTCATCGATCACCACTGTTTGCTCTGAGGCGCAAATCGTTCCGTTGTCGAACGTCTTGGAGGTGAGGATGTCGACGACCGCCATGTTCAAGTCGGCGGTTTTTTCGAGATAGACCGGAGTGTTGCCCGCTCCCACGCCCAAGGCTGGCTTGCCGGAACTGTACGCAGCCTTCACCACGCCCGGCCCGCCGGTCGCGTCAATCAGACCGATGTCGCTGTGATGCATCAGGTAGGCGTTGTCTTCGAGGTCGTGCGATTCCAGGCACGAAAAGACCCCTTCGGGGGCGCCATGCTTGACCGCGGTCTCATACATGATTCTCACGGCTGCATGACAGCAACCCCATGCGTTCGGGTGTGGACTGAAGATCACGGCGTTCCGAGTCTTAATGGCCATGATGCATTTGAAGAGCACAGTAGAAGTGGGGTTCGTAATCGGGGTAAGCGAAAGGATGATGCCGATGGGTTCCGCGACCTCGACCAGACCGCGTTCCGGAAACTCGCGGATGGCGCCCACCGTACGCTTGTCTTTCACGTAGTTGTAGACGAACTCGGTCGCGACCATGTTCTTGAGCGCCTTGTCCTCCAGAACACCGAGTTTGGTTTCCTCCACCGCCAGGCGAGCCAGGTGCTGCGCCTGCTCCAATCCGGCCACGACCATGGGCTTTACGATTCGGTCTACATCTTGTTGTGTGTATTGGGTAAAAACGGCGGCGGCGTTTCTGGCTTTAGAGAGGAGTCCGTCCAGGTAAGCAGTTCGCTCGCTACTCAGGCCTTTGGTGGCCGGCGGCATTGGAACCGGTTGCTGCGCTGCGTCGCTGATGTGCATTGCCGCCCCCTCTTAACTAAGGTGGGGCGGGACCGTTCGTCGTACAGGAAGCGTGTCTTCCCGGACTCAGCCCTCTTCACTATGCGCAGGGTGGACCTTGCGATCTGCTTTAATTGCGACTTGCCTGGCTCGCGCTTTATGCGTAGTCGATTGGATGTGTCTCCAGCCAGTGTTCATCGCGCACCCTGCCAATATTCCTCCAGGCGCCGTTGGCTGCGCACGCTGTCAGTTCGCGGCTCTGCCAAGCAATGCCTAAACCGAGTCCGATCGCGCCACCGAGAAAACCAAACACAAGAGCCCTCTTCGCGGACTTGGGATGGTTTCCCGCAAAACTTCCTAACAGGCCGAGGATGGCTCCGACGGCTGCAGGGGTGGATGCGTTTCGAACTGTCTTGCCAAGAAAGGGAGTGAGGGGTCTACCATCGAGAAATGCTTCACGACCGGAACGTGCTCCCGCCAGCCCAGAATTTACAACCTTGCGACCGTACTCAACCTCGGACTCTGACCACTCGCGGAGATTCATAGCGACTTTCTCCTGTCCTGGTTGACCTGGGAACCTTGCACAACTTAAACATCTGTGGTGGCTCAAGTCCGTGGCGTGGGTCACGCATAGACGTGACATAGAGGGCCGCGGCGGGGCGCGAGATCACATCGGCCCTCAGTCTTGCTCGTCCGATCATCGGAAAAGAACGGACGGGCCCCGGTCGACCCCTCGTCGCGCAGCCCATCTGGGCTGTGTCCGAGACCCGTCCTCGCGATGCGGACCTAAGCGCGCGCCGGTCGCGACGAGCGCGAGGCTTTTTGTGGGACAGGCCCGGCCGCATCGTACATGTCTAAGAAAACTCCTCGACTAGGCCAGAACATACTTTCCGGCCTCAATCACCCGCTGTGAGATTACTTGTCCCAGTGCGACGCTGTTAAACGGTTCGTACTTGCATAGGCGTCGCAGGATCGCCATGTGTGTGCGCAGCAAGTCGCCTTCGCTCGCCCCGGCGAGCACGATCTTCGCGGCGCTTTCTATTCGGTCCATAGCGCTCATCAGGTAAACGCGTGTCATCGCGATAGGCAGCATGGCGGCCGTCTCACCCAGACGCGCCACCATCTTGCCAACACGCAACACTGCAGATTCCATGGCGTATGTTTCAATCGTCATGTTCGCGATGGCGCCCATGATTTCCTGCTCGTCCTGCAGCGCTTGCATGTATTTCTGGGTGGCAACTCCAGCCGCGAACAGCCCGATCTTCTTCGCGTTCGCCACCAGTTTCCGTTCTGCGGCCAAGGGACCGTCCACGCCATTGCTCTGCGGTCCTGACAGTACCTCATCCATGAGCTTCTTGATCGCCGGCATCAGCGGCAGGTGTCCCGACATCGCCCGCTTCAGCAGAAAGCCGGTGATGACTAGACGGTTGACTTCGTTTGTCCCTTCGAAAATGCGATTGATGCGCGAATCACGGTAGTTTCGTTCCGCTGGATACTCCTGCACGAATCCGTAGCCGCCGTAAATCTGGACCATTTCATCAACCACGTAGTCCAGAAATTCCGATCCCCACACCTTGAGGATCGAGCACTCGACCGCGTACTCGTCAATCACCTTGCGCACTTGCGTCATGTCCGCTTGTGCGTGTCCCAGCTTGGCAAGGGCCGCGTCCATCTGGCCGACGGTCCGATAGGCCATGGCTTCGCCGACGAAAATCCCGACGGCCATGTTGGCCAGCTTTTGGCGAACGAGTCCGAAATCGGCGATCACTTTGCCGAACGCCTTGCGCTGCTTGGCGTAAGCAATCGCGCTCTCGATACAGTTGCGCGCCGCTCCCACTGAGCCCGCACCCAGCTTGCAGCGGCCGACATTCAACACGTTGAATGCGATCGTGTGGCCCTTCCCGATCTCACCGAGCACGTTCTCCACTGGCACTCGGCAATCATTGAGAATGAGCGGGCAGGTGGAGGATCCGCGAATCCCCATCTTGTGCTCTTCGGCGCCGACCGAGAAACCCGGGAATGTGCGTTCCACGATGAAGGCCGTGAATTTCTCGCCGTCCACTTTGGCGAACACGATGAACAGGTCGGCAAAGCCCGCATTGGTGATCCACATCTTCTCGCCGTTGAGAACGTATTGCTTACCGTCGGGCGAAAGCTGGGCGCGCGCGCGACAGTGCAACGCATCGGATCCCGAGGAGGACTCGGACAGCGCGTAAGCGCCAACGATCTCGCCGCTGGCCAGTCCGGGAAGATATTTTTCTTTCTGCTTCTCAGTGCCGAAATAGATGATGGGCAGCGTCCCGATGCAGGTGTGTGCGCCCCAGGTCGCGCTGAAGCCACCGTATTTCGCGAGCCTATCGGCGATAAGAGCCGACGTGACTTTGTCCAGTTCCATACCGCCATACTGCTCGGGAACATCCGCTCCGCTCAAACCAAGTTCGCCCGCTTTCCGTACCAGTTCGCGCAAGAGAGGGAAATCCTTTTGTTCCAGTTTCTCGATGTTGGGGACGATTTCCTTGTTCGCAAATTCCTCCGCGGTTTGCGCGATCAAGAGATGCTGTTCGGTGAAGTCTTCGGGGGTAAACACTTCGGCGGGAGTACGCTCCTCAATCAGGAAGCTGCCGCCGGCGATATTGATCTTAGGCAGTGCAGTGATCGTGGCCATAGATCGCTCCTCTCGATCCGGATGGAAGAAACGACTTGCTGTGCGGCTACGAAACCGCGGTTTTGTGGGTTGTCCAGTATCGCTGTCTCAACTCTCGTTTCAGGAATTTGCCCGTACCTGTTTTGGGGAGGCTCTCCAGGAACTCGATCGTGTGTGGGCACTTGTAGTGGGCCAAATGCGAGCGACAGAACTGGATCAGTTCCGCGGCGCTTGTTTGCGCTCCCAGTTTCAAGACAACCAGGGCTTTGGGCGCCTCGCCCCACTTTTGATCGGGAACTGGGATTACGACTACCTCGTACACGGCCGGGTGAGCCAGAAGAATCTTTTCCACTTCCAGGGACGAGATGTTTTCGCCCCCGCTGATGATGATGTCTTTCTTGCGATCCACAATGCGGAGGTAGTTGCTGTCATCGACGGTGGCGATGTCGCCGGTATGAAACCAACCACCGGCCATGGCCGTGCGCGTGGCATCGGACTGCCGCCAGTAGCCATCCATGACGACGTCCCCTCGCACAGTGATCTCGCCCATGGTTGTGGCATCATGCGGTACTTCATTCCCGTCACTATCGACCACCCGAAGCTCCACTCCTGGAATCGCAAACCCCGTCATAGCCTGGCGAAGATAGCGTTGCTCGCTGTCCCATTCGGAATCCGGCTTCGGGGCTGATTTCGCCACGGTCGGAGAAGTTTCGGTCAGCCCGTAGCCGGAGATGCATGCGCAACCCATCACCTGCTCGACTTCTTTGACCAGCGTCGGCGATGATGCTGCACCGCCGATTGTGATTAGCTGCAAACTGCTCAAGTCGAACTTCTGGCGTTCCGGAGAGTGAAGCAGTGCTGTGGCCATCGTCGGCACCATGGCACAGGCAGTGATGCGCTCTCGCTCGATCAGGCGAAACACTTCTGCCGGATTAAAGTGATGAAGCATGACGTGCGTGCCGCCAACCACCGTGATCGTGTGCGCCGTACCCCATCCATTGGCATGAAACAGGGGGATCGTATGCAACAACACCGACCGGCACGACATGTCATCCAGGGTGAGCGGAGAAGTTTGTCCGGCGGCAATGACGGACAACGCATGCAGATAGACGTTGCGATGGGTGAGCATCACACCTTTGGGACGGTCACTGCTGCCGCTGGTGTAAAACAGCTCGGCCACGGAGTCCTCGTCGATTTCCGTGAAGTCGCGCTCGCAAGGACTGGTTTCTTCCAGCAGGTCGTCGTAGTTGCAGGGCTTCAGCCAGTTGGTCTGCGGCTTGCCATCCAGGAGGATGAAAGACTCGATCGACGGGACAAAAGCTCGCAGTGACTCGACGAGAGGTAAGAAAGCGGATTCGATGAAAAGGAAACGTGCTTGGGCATCATCCAGAACGAATGCGAGTTCCTCCGGGCCCAGCCGGATGTTGAGCGGCAACAGAATGCAGCCAGCTTCGAGTACTCCATAATACGCTTCCAGCAGACGATGACAGTTGGCACTGAGGAAGGCAACTCGGTCGCCGGGTTGTGCGCCGGAGGCGATGAGTACTCCCGCCAGTCGTGCGGAGCGCTCAGCCAGTTCCTCGTAGGTGAAGCGTTGGTCGCCGCAGATGACTCCGACCTTGTTGGAAAATTGTTCGCGGGCGTAACGGAGGAATCGAATGGGAGTCAGAGGGATCTTCATACTCACCTCGCTCTTGGTGAGAGGTTGACTTAACCGAGTCGCATCGAAAGATGCGGCCAATACGTGTGACTGTCGGTAGCGTGTGAGTAACGGTAAGTTAGAAGGGATCACCCCGAAGGTTGACAGCTTTCAAGCGGCCAACGTTCCGGTGCGACAAGACTTCCATCTCGACATGGCCCGCGGCGGGCGCGGGCCATGTCCCCTCAGGATGGCAGCCTAGTCTTCTGAAGCGGTTACGATCAGGCGACAGCAGCCGCCATCTTCTTCGAACGCGCGTTTCGTTTTCCCAGATGCCGCGGCTTGGGCGCACGCTTGTGTTCACCAGCCGGTTTCACCATCACGTCCATAAGCGCGCGTTGCGCGTCGACATAGCTCTTCACGCCTTCCCGGGTCAGATCTGCCAGTGGAACGAACGGGAACGGCTTCAGCAATTCCAGAGCTTTGCCAGCGGTTTTCACGTTGGTGTTCATTTGTTGACCTGCCAGGTCAACCAACTTCTTCTGGGCATCGATGAAGGACTCCGTGGCCTCGCGCGCCAGCGCGGACAACTCGGTCTTCTTGATTTTCTTGTTGCCGTTCGCACGCTTCTGGCCGGTAGCATGCGCAGTTTCTTCCGCAATCACATCCATGAAATGTTTTTGCGCTTCGACAAATTTCTCCATGCCTTCGCGTGCCAACTCCACCAGGTCTTCGCTCTGATAGGGTTTCCCGGCCTTGGCTGCCGCCAGCCATGTGTGCGTCTGTTTGCCGGCGATCTTCAGAAATTCCTGTTGCATGCCAACGAAATTGTCGACGCTCCTTCGCACCATCTCTGTGACCGCCTGAGCGGCTGGCCAGTCGCCGATTCTTTCCTGCACGCCGGCCATCAGAATTTCGTTCTGCTTCTGTCCCAGCTCAAGAAGTACCTTCTGGCCTTCGATGAAATTCGTCACACCGTCTCCGGCCACTTCGCCAAGGATGGCGGCGGGAGAATGATGAGGATCGGACAGTTGTTGCCTTACCGAGTGCATGACACTGGCATTCTGGCGCATAGCCAGGTCAAGCAGGATCCGTTGCGTAGCAAAGAAGCTCTGTACTCCCTGTTGCGCCCAACCTGTTAAGAGAGATACAAAGGACGACTCGTGCGGATGAGTTCGGGAGGATTCTGGTTTTTCGGCTGCCCGCATGTGACACCTCCAACTTCCTGAGAATTGCTGCACTGCAGCATCAATTGAACTGTACGAACCCGCCGGTATTGTGTCAATATCGATTCGCGATTGTTGCGAAGCAGCATCGATTGCCAGTGCCGAAATGGAACCAGCCGCAGTTGTGATTAAGAAATACGGAAATCGGCGACTATACGATACGGCTGCCAGCCGCTACGTGAATCTCGACGAGATTGCTGGCTTTATTCGCGAAGGCAAGAACGTGCGAGTCGTGGACGCGAAGAGCGGGAAAGATCTAACGCGTGTCACACTTACCCAGATTATCACCGAAGACGCCAAGGACAAACCAACCGGGCTGCCGCTTGAGTTGCTGCGCCAACTAATCGTGGCGTCAGACGAGGTTCGGCAGGAGTTCGTGATGTGGTACCTGAAGTCCGCCTTCGAAGCCTATCAAAAGGTGCAGGACACCTTTCAGAGCCGTTTGGGAGATGTGCAATCGGCGATTGTGTCGCCGGTCGAAATGCTGAACAAGTTCCTGGGGACAACGCCTCCAACTTCGCGCGCTCCGTCAGAAAGTAAATCGGAGGTGGACGGCTTGCGCAGGCGGGTGGCGGAACTGGAAGAGCGGCTTGGGAAGCCCGCTCGCCAGAGGAGGAAAAAAAAAGGGCGCAGCTGAAAGTTTGCACATCAAAGCGATGCTGTGCCGAACTCGGATCCAGTGGCAACGCTGAATACGATTGTTGTATGGAGCGGCGCGGAGTCGCAGGGTATAATCCGCAGCGGAACGGCGCTACGCAAATGATTGCGGGCGCGCGTCGGAACCAGGGACAGGTGCAAGACTGAACTTGCTGAAGCACACGAAGGCCACCACACGACCGCAGCCGCAGGGGCGCAGGCGAACTCCAAAAGCTCACCTGGAGGGCAGCCTTTCACCTTGGACGGAAGCCCTGTTCGCGGCTGAGATTCTCCTGCTGCACGCTACCCCCGTCTATTACGGCTTGGGAGTCCCGCCCGGTGACGCCTCTGGCGTCGTGATCATCCCCGGGTTTCTTGGGACGGATCTCTATTTGATGGAACTCCACGGCTGGCTTGGGAGAATCGGTTACCAGCCGTACTTCTCGGGCATCGGAGTCAATGCCGATTGTCCCAATCTTCTCATCCAACGACATCTGAACGAGACGATCGCGCGGGCGCGGGCGCAGACCGGGCGGAAGATTCATCTCATAGGCCACAGCCTGGGTGGTGTGATTGCGCGATCGGTGGCGCATCAGCGGCCAAAAGATGTCGCGTCGGTGATCACGCTGGCGGCGCCTTTCCGCGGGACCGTAACCAGCAAGACGGTTCTCCAGGCGGCGGACGCTGTCCGGTTGCGCATCCTCCAGGAGCACGGCCGCGGTGTTCTTCCCGATTGCTATACGGGACGGTGCACATGCAATTTCATCAATTCTCTTAGCCGTGATATTCCGGACTCCGTGATGGAAACCGCGATTTATACGCGCCACGATGGAATTGTTGATTGGCGGTACTGCATGACCCGAAATGAAGAAAATGATTTTGAGGTTCCGGGTACGCACATCGGAATGGCCTTTAACGCGTCAGCGTACGCGATCGTGGCAGATCGCCTGGCGAGAGTTCGCGCGTCCGAGTAGCTCCACCCGTTTTTTCCAAAACCGCATTTGAATCGGTTTCCAGAATTGCGACGGCACCGCCTCGTTCTTGAAGGCGGACGTGCGCTTTTGCGAAGCTGTTGTTGGTCACGTCGAAGGTGCCTGAGCAGTCGGTCTTGAGATAGGGCAAGACATGAATGCCTGGTCCAGACCCGTCGATCGCTGCTTCCAATTCCAGACCGTCGTCGGCAGAGCAGTGGAAACACCAGGCAAACGCCTCATCAGCGTCTTGCTTGTCGCGCAAATTGCGAAACACATGCTGGATGCCTTCGTGCCAAAGCACTGCTTTGCGAAAGACAAGCCCCAGCGGCATTTCATAAACCAGAGCCTCCAGGGTGCTCGCCGATGCGCCAGGCCGAGGAAAATACGCGTGCGTCCAAGTCCAGAACTTGCGATGACGATATCCGCAGTTGTGTCCCTGGACTCCAAAGCCGAGAGGGCTTCCGGCAAAGCTTCTACCGTCGAGCGTGATCTCGCCGCAGAAAGTTGCATCGGAATGTGGCGTTCGAGAGAAGCCGATCCAGCCCTTTGAACTGAGCGTCGTGCGGAATGTCGAACTGTAGTGCAGGTCCCAGGAAACAGTGTGCCCATCGACGTGCAAAGAGCCCTGGCAGGAAGCATCGTCGATTACGTTGTCCGCGATCTGAAAGTGAAAAGGGGTGCTGGCTTTCGCGCTGAGTTGCAGGCCTTGTAACGGAAATCCTTGAATGAAGCTTTGCGGTTTGCCCTGCGCTGGAAACCACGTGGCCCACACCTGCACGGGCATGCCTTTGGGATTTCCCGGGCAACTTGCGCGCGCGGGACTCATCAGCAAATACCGAAACCACCAAGCACCACTGCCATCCGCCAGCCCGAGCCGCAGGAACCATGCTTCGTAGCGACGACGGGTGGAGCGCGTGGAAAAAGCTTCGTTGAGAGTCTTCACAGGGACGGCAGATGGACCTCTGCTTCGCAAAAATCATACTGCTTAGAGGTGGACGGGAGGCATGAAAAGTCGGGAAGGAGAAAGATCTCGGATCGCTTCTTTGAGTTTCATTTTGGGAATCAGCGAGAAGCGCTGGTCAATTTAACGACGACGCGAGCGCGAGTCGGCGTTACGCTCTGCGTATGAGCAGGTACCGTAACTTCGGAGTTGCAATAGCGGTCGTTGGATTGGCCGCGATCTATGCACTCCAGCCGGGTCTGCGCCATTTCTTGTGGCCCGCGATTGCCTGGAGCATTTTCATCATGTCGGCCATCGTCGCTGTAGCCGTCGTCTGTAACATTCTGGTCGTCCTCTATCACATGTTTTTCGGATACATCCCAGAAGAAGAACGGCTCTTCAAGCAAGCCAGTACTGACATGCAAGAGAAAATGCCGACCTTCGAGACGCAGATTCACGCGGGCAAGCCCGGAAGAGTAGCCTAGATCGTTGTTGAAAAAGACAACGCTCGCCGTCATCGGAAATCCTGATAACGTCCAGCGCTAATTTCAATGGCGCCGGCGGCCCTTCGCCATTGACCCGCCGTTCCTGATCCTCTACAGTACAACTCACTTTCTGTAGAGGCTGTTCTTCGCTGATATGAACCCATCGGCACCCAACGCGAACCGGATCGGAAGGGAGGCGCGACTGCGTCTACTCGCCCTTAGCGTGGCCATTCTTGGCCTGGTGCTTGCACCCCTAGGATTCAGCGGATGATGTAGCCAGCAAACTCAAGACTTTCCAAAGAGGGCCATTATCCGAAACCGGGTAATGGCTCTTTTGATTTTCGGGCCAGATTTTTCAGCAAGTTACAAAGCGATCACTCAGGGAGGACAGCTTGCCGGACCGCGAGCGGGTAACAGTCTTCGACACGACTTTACGAGACGGGGAGCAATCGCCGGGGTGCAGCATGACCGCGGACGAAAAGGTTCGCATGGCGCATCAACTCGACCGGCTGGGCGTGGATGCAATCGAAGCCGGATTCCCGATCTCTTCTGATGGCGACTTCCATGCTGTGCAATCGGTGGCTCGCGATGTTCGGCGACCGGTAATCGCTGCATTGGCGCGCTGCAAGCGAGAGGATATCGAGCGAGCTTGGCAGGCGCTGGACGGTACAGCCCGTCCTCGCATTCACGCGTTTCTTGCCACCTCTGACATTCATCTCCAGCACAAACTGAGGATTTCGCGCCGCGAATGTCTGGAGCAGGCTCGCGATGCGGTGAGCTTCGCGAAGTCGTTCTGTAGGGATGTGGAATTTTCTCCGGAGGATGCGACGCGATCAGACGTCACCTTCCTCTGCGAAGTGTTGGAAGCTGTCGTCGAGGCCGGCGCAACCACCATCAACATTCCCGATACGGTGGGCTACACCGTTCCTTCCGAGTTCGCCGAATTGATCACGAGAATCCGCCAGCAGGTCCGCGGGATAGGACGGGTCGTAATCTCGGCCCACTGCCACGACGACCTCGGGCTGGCCGTCGCCAATTCGCTGGCCGCAGTGAGTGCGGGTGCGCGCCAGGTGGAATGTACTGTGAATGGGATCGGGGAGCGCGCGGGGAACACTTCGTTAGAAGAGTTCGTGATGGCGGTCCGAGTGCGCGCAGATCGTTATTCAGTTGAGACGGGTGTCGTCACTCAGCAACTCTATCCGACGAGCCAGCTGTTGAGTGAAATCACCGGGGCGAACGTGCAAGCCAATAAGGCAATCGTAGGGCGGAACGCTTTCGCGCACGAGGCCGGGATTCATCAGGATGGCATGATCAAGAATGCACTGAGCTACGAGATCATGACACCCGAGTCAGTGGGGGTAGCGGGGACCAGCCTGGTGTTGGGCAAGCATTCCGGCCGCCACGCGCTGGGTTTGCGCTGTGAGCAATTGGGATTTCAACTGGAGCGACGCGAACTTGATGTGATCTACCGGCAATTTCTTGCTCTGGCGGATCGTCACAAAATAATTGCGGACCACGAGATTCTGGAACTCATCGCGAAAGCTAGAGAGAAGAAGGGGCCCGACATTTCGACTGCGGTACCGCACGCATTGAACGAGAGCGGCCGACATGGGGACCACGAATCACTCGCCAGTCAGTTTCCGCCCGCTTACCTTGCCAAAGGTGGGGCGGCACACCTGGATCGAGCTACTCCTACGTTTGGGCGCGAGCACGAAGGAGAACAGCAGGAAGATTATCTGTGGGGCGTCTGACCATTTTTCGAATCAGTTTTGACGTGGAAAAAAAAGGAGGCAGGCTACGACGAGCCTACCTCCGAGTGAGAGGGAAAATGGATCTTGTCTGGCCTAGTCCCCCGAAGGTAAGAGCGCCTCGTCGTTGGGCATGATTTCTGAAATCAGTGACGGACACTCGCCCAAGATCGGCTGGCAGCCCGCATCCGGGCCATGCTTTGGACGCATGTGCGGCTTGATGTCAGTGAACTGTGCCTGCTCGGTTGAGCCTTCCAAGGCTGTCGTAGAAGAGAGTCCACCAGCGATTACTTGCGTGAGCGCGTCGAAGTAGCCTGTGCCCACGAAGCGCTGGTGCTTCACAGCCTGATACCCATACTCCGCTTCGCGTGCGAATTCCTTTTCCTGCAAGCGCGAGTAGGCGGTCATCCCGGCATCCTTGTAGCCACGCGCCAACTCGAACATGCTTAGGTTGAGCGCGTGGAAGCCAGCCAGCGTCACGAACTGGAATTTGTATCCCATCTTCGCGATCTCAGGCTGGAATTTGGCGATGGTGGTCTGATCGAGCTTCTTCTTCCAGTTGAAGGAAGGCGAGCAGTTATAAGCCAGTAGTTTGTCGGGGTATTGCGCGTGGATCGCGTCCGCGAACCGGCGCGCTTCCTCTAGGTTTGGTTCGGAGGTCTCGCACCAGATCAGGTCGGCAAAGGGCGCGTACGCAAGGCCGCGCGCAATGGCCGAATCCAAGCCGCCGCGAATGCGGAAGAAGCCTTCGGAGGCTCGCTCCCCGGTGACAAACTCGTGATCGCGCGGATCGATGTCGCTGGTAAGCAGGTGAGCACTGTCAGCATCGGTGCGCGCCATAATCAGCGTCGGAACACCCATCACATCAGCCGCTAAACGAGCAGCCACCAGTTTCTGGATAGCTTCTGAAGTAGGGACGAGAACTTTCCCGCCCAGATGACCGCACTTCTTCGCGGAAGAAAGTTGATCTTCGAAGTGAACGCAAGCGGCGCCCGCCTCGATCATAGCTTTCATGAGTTCAAAGGCGTTCAGGGTGCCACCAAAGCCCGCTTCCGCGTCGGCCACGATGGGAGCAAACCAATAGGTGGAATTCTTGCCGTCCATGTGATGGATCTGGTCGGCGCGCATGAGCGAGTTGTTGATCTTGCGCACCACGTTCGGAACGCTGTCTGCCGGGTAAAGGCTTTGGTCGGGATACATCTGGCCGGCCCCGTTGGCGTCGGCCGCGACCTGCCAGCCGCTCAGGTAAATGGCCTTCAGTCCGGCCTGTACTTGCTGGACCGCCTGGTTACCCGTCAGAGCCCCCAGCGCGGCCACGTACGATTCCTGATGGAGCAGCGACCAGAGGCGCTCTGCGCCAAGCCGAGCCAGAGTGTGTTCGACGTGGATCGAGCCCCTCAGCTTCAGCACGTCGTCGCCGTTGTAGGGGCGCTGTACGCCGTTCCAGCGCGTTTCGGTTTGCCATTGTTTCTCAATTTCAGATGCGTTTAACACAGACATGTTGCAGTTGCCTCCCGGGCTCAGATCCCGAGGGTGAGTAGACGACTTTCGCGGAACAGGAACAACCTCGCTGGTCCGGCTCGGGCAACTCGTCCGTTTTGACCTAGTGCCTTATTTCGGCTGGCCAGTGGCGTTTAGGATAGCGTCATGACGACTGTCGCATTACCCTCAGTTGAAGTGGAATCTCAGATTCTGAACCCCGCAGCCCGTTCGTTTCTCACGGACCTGGCGAGAAATTTCGAGAAGCGCCGCCATGAACTTCTTGCGCGCCGCCGTGTTCGCCAGCAGGAAATCGATGCCGGCCAGTTACCCGATTTTCTTCCCGAGACTGCACAGATTCGCCAAGGTGACTGGAAGGTGGCGCCGATTCCGAAAGACCTGCTCGACCGGCGCGTGGAGATCACTGGTCCCGTCGAGCGCAAGATGATCATCAACGCGCTGAATTCCGGCGCGAACGTCTTTATGGCGGATTTCGAAGATTCCAATTCCCCGACTTGGCAGAACAACATCGAGGGGCAAGCCAACCTGCGCGACGCGGTCCGCAGAACTATCAGCTTCGTTAGCCCCGAAGGCAAGCGCTACGCACTGAATGCCACGGTCGCCACCCTGCTGGTGCGCCCTCGTGGATGGCATCTGGATGAAAGACATTTTCAGGTTGACGGAAAGCCCATTTCCGGATCTCTCTTCGATTTCGGCCTGTACTTCTTTCACAACGCAGAGGAACTAATCCGCAGAGGCACTGGACCCTATTTCTATTTACCCAAAATGGAAAGCCATCTGGAAGCGCGACTTTGGAATGACGTTTTCAAGTTTGCGCAGGACCGACTTGGCATACCTCGAGGCACCATCCGGGCAACCGTCCTGATCGAGACAATCCTCGCGGCCTTCGAGATGGACGAGATTCTCTACGAACTGCGTGACCACTCTGCAGGCCTCAACTGCGGGCGCTGGGACTACATTTTCAGCTTCATCAAGAAATTCCGGAACCGTCCCGACTTCGTTCTGCCCGATCGTTCAACTCTCACCATGGACAAGCATTTCCTCAAGTCCTATGTCGAGTTGTTGATTCATACCTGTCATCGCCGCGGTATCCATGCGATGGGCGGAATGGCCGCGCAGATCCCGATCAAGAACGATCCGGCCGCGAATGATCAAGCAATCGAAAAGGTTCGTCAGGACAAGCTGCGCGAGGTCCGCGCCGGCCACGATGGGACATGGGTGGCGCATCCTGGCCTCGTGCCGATCGCGAAAAAGATATTCGACGAGCATATGAAAGAGCCGAACCAGATCGGACGTCCCCTGAAAGATGTGCGCATCACTCCTGAGGATTTGCTCGCGGTTACTCAGGGAAAAATCACCGAGCAAGGCCTGAAGTGGAACATCGACGTCGGCTTGCAATACCTCGAGTCGTGGCTTCGGGGAAACGGTTGCGTTCCCATCTACAACCTGATGGAAGATGCGGCCACCGCCGAAATCTCCCGCGCTCAGGTGTGGCAGTGGGTGAAGCACAGTGCCCGGTTGAGCGACGACGGGCGGACAATTACGCAGGAAATGGTGCGAAGTTTCATTTTGGAACAAAAGAAGAAAAGCAAGGCGCCACGTATCGATGAGGCTGCCGCCATCTTCGATCGCATGATGACGGACGCCGATTTCGCAGAATTCCTGACTCTGGTCGCTTATGATTACATCGACTGAGACGTGTCGCACCGTCCGCTCGGACCATGAGCCCCGAGTCTCGTGAAATCACTGACGAGTTTCTTGCGCAGCTGAAAGAAGACTTGGTGTGCCGGCGCGTTGGCCGTGGCATGACTCGCTTGCAGGCCCGCCAGGAGCTTTTCACTTCGTTCGCCCCAGAACAAAAGAACGCCGCTCGCTTCGCGGGATTTCTGGCTCAATGGGTCGATATCGGATTTCAGCGTCCCGCGGTCGTCAAGGAGATCGTTTCCCGCTTCACCAAATCCACTCGTTCGCGCTTGCCTTTGCAGGACTATCTCTACCTGCGGCTTGCCGAAGGCATGATCGCAATGGCCGCAGAGGCAACCGAGGAAGCATTTCGTCACCTGGATTTTGTGCTGAGCCTTGAAGAACAAATCGATGACAAGGAACTGCTCTCGATCGCTAACTTCTGGAAAGGCCGTTGCCTGCGCATGAAGGGCGAATACGACCCCGCCCTGGCCTTCGCCGTCAAAGGAAGGGAACTGGCTACCGAACTTGGGCACGAACCGATGGCGGCCGTCATGCGCGTGCTGGAAAGTTGGCTCTGCTTTCAGAAAGGCAATACCAGGCAGGCTCTGCAAATCCTGCAGGAAGCCGAAGCCGTACTCAAGAAGACGGACGACTTTCTGACGATCGGAAATATTCATTCTTCCTATGGACGGATCGCTCGCCGTCAGGGCCGCTACCAGCATGCGATCGAACACTTCACGGCGGCCATAAAGCAATACCGGCAACGGGACTCGCGGCATCGCAACGTAGCGCGTACGCTGACCAACCTCGCTTCTTCCAAGCGACTCATCGCACTGCAGCTCCTTCGTAAAATCGACGCCGATGCAGCCCGCCGCCGGAAGGCTGCCAAGCGAGGCCGCACCAACGAAGACGGGGCCAAGCTTCAAAACCGCAGCCGACTCGAACAATTGCGCAGTGAAGCGCTGGCCGAACTTGAGGAAGCCGCAGCAATTTATCAGGAATACCGCAATCACCATGGACTGGGCAGCGTGCACCTGAATTACGGCTATCTTCACCTGGATAACGGCGATCTCGAAGATGCGGATGCGGAAGCCAAAACGGCATATCGTCTGGGCGAGGAAAAGGGCGATCATATTCTTATGGCCCGCGCGAGGTTGCTGGACTGCATGATCGAGAACGCCCGCGTGGAGGAAGAGATCGGCGAAAGCGCTGAACCCGGCAGCCACGCCCACCAGGCGCAGGATTGCGCGCAGGAAGCCATCGAACTCGCACGCCATACCCAGAATCGTCGGCTACTGGCGGACTCCTATATCTGGCAGGGCCTCACTTTTTGCAATCGTTTTTTCGACGACCCCGACTCGGCGCGCCACTCCTATGATCAGGCGATCGCGCTATCCAAAGGAGTTCATGCCGACGGTACGTGGGAAGATCTTGAAACGCTGAAGGCTCGTGTGCTGCGAGCGGGTCGCGTGAACCCGTTGCTGCGCGCGTGGTCGCAAGGCTCTTTAGGAGATAAGACGTTCCAGCAGATCACCGAGGAGTTTGCAGAATTGATTATTCCCAAAGTGTGGGAGCGGGAAGAGCGTAAGGTTTCGCGCGTAGCGACGCGTTTGTCGATGTCGCCCAAAAAAATCCGCAGGATTCTCAGTCGAGTACGGCGCCGAAAGTAGGCCACAACGCAAAGACTGAACAGTCTTCGGATTGCAATTCGGCCGTGAGTTCTCCATACAAGGCGGGAAGGCTGGGCAGATTGCGCAACCTTGAGACCGTACCCTGCAGCAAATCGTTGGACAACAGGTCGCGCATGGCAAAGGCTTGCGTCAAACGACTTTTTAGTTCGACGGGATCGCAGGGTTTCGAAAGGAACTGGTGGGCTGGTGCCACGGAGCGCAGTACGGCATCTTTGTTCGCCTGTCCGGAAAGAACAAACCGCACCATGCCGGGATAGCGTCGCTTTACTACCTCCAGCAACTCAGCCCCGTCCATGGCAGGCATCCGCATGTCGGTGATAATGGCATCGAAGCGTGCGCTAGCCATGGCCTGCAAGGCATCGGCCGCGCTCTTCTCAAACCGCATCTCCCACTCGCCCGACATTCCGTGTAGCGACCACCGCAGTCCCTCCAGCACCATCGCTTCGCCATGATCCGCCCTCAATCGACCGCGTTGACTGGCAAGTGGGTAAAGAAGGTGGTGCCGCGCCCTACTTCCGTCTCGAACCAGATTCGGCCGCCCATTTTCTTGACGACTACGTTGTGCGCCAGAGCCAGCCCCTGACCCGTGCCCCTCCCAACCTCTTTGGCGGCGCCCGGTAAAGACCTCGCAGGCCGGGCTTACGTTCACGAACCTCGTTGCCGTGCGGTCCAGCAGGTAAAACATGTAGTCAAGGTTGTTGCCGATTTGGCGGAGCAGTTCGCTGCCAGTTCGACCGGATTCGACGGGATCGCGGTCAACCGAGACGCCATCGAAAACGATGAGGTTCCCGCTAGCCCCGTCCGCGAGCTTAAAAGGGTGCGACCAGCACCCGGCTCTGAAGACCGTCCCGTCTTTCCGTCGAAAGTTGTGGGCGGGGAGTTGGCGGGAGGATGTCGAGCAGACATCCGAAAGGGGACAGGAAGGGCCGGATGTGGGATTAATCAAGTCGACAAAATTTCGGCCGGTTGTTTCGCAAACTCCATCGCCGAAAGTCAGAGAGAATGCGCGATTGCCGAATGCAATTCGCCCTTGCGGATCGACGAAGCATACCGGTTGCTCGATCGACTCGCGCAGGCCCTGGAGTTCGGGCGACGCACTGGTTCCTAAGCTGGGTGCCGGCATATATGGAGTGCCTATCAACACCAGATCGGCAAATGGCCTTCCACAAAGCGTCCGACGGCATTACGAAAGGAGTAGCGGCAGGGCGGCCGAACCCCACACTCAAGGATTAACAAGAGTTCGCCGAGGTCTTCGAATCGACAGGGCGCTAATGTGCTATAAGCCGTGGGTGCTCGGCCGGGAGGCAGCTTTACGAAAGACTAGGCCCTCGCAGCCGACTGATTAGCCAGGGAGGGCTCCGAGAGGGGTTGAGCTTAGCGAGCCACTGCCAAGGCAACGAGGCCGATCGTCAGCAGGTACGACCGTGCCGGAGTTTGTCCGCAAAATCAGCGCAGTTTCTGAAGCCGAGTTTTGACATCAGCCCCGCGGGCTTCGCGGGCGCGTGGGCAGTCTGCAGGATGCAGTCGGAGCAGAGCCAACAGTTGACAGATCCAGTGTTTCACGGTCTCATGTCACACCTATTACGCACGGCACAGATGTGACCAGCCACAGAAGCGACGGACGCAAATCACTGCGAATCTGAGCAGACTGGAATGGAATTGTTAGGCCGTCTTCAACAAGGTTGCTGATTCTCCGGAACGCCGCTCTGCTCGCTTGAGGGCAAGCTCCGAGATCAAGTGCAGGACGTGGCCGTTTTCAGAGAGATGAGAATTTGCCGAGTCGTAGGGTGTGCCGTGAACCCAACGATCCACGGGGTTGCGATTTCCGAAATTCGGGTCGAATGCCGCGCAGAACTGACAATCGCGGCCGGTTGACTGTTCACTTCGTTGCGGCTTGCGGTGATAGAAGTCCATAAACAGTCCTCACCTGAAACTTCAGTGGCAGAAACGCGGACAGTATACCCTCCGGCAACATAGCCGCCAATCCGCAATTCACGGTGGGGCAGTATTGTCCTAAGGTGTTCGCACTACGCCTGCATCAGGTTCACCTGCAGTTTGCGATAACCGCGACCCTGCGCCCACAGATCTAGCGGTATGGCTGCGATTTCATCAACAACCGGAACGGCGAGACCATTCTTGGTAAGGTCCACTGTCTTCAGGTACGAGCTGCACGTGTCGCAGCACTCCACTCGCACATGAGCCAGGCCGTCGGCGGTGAACACCGGAAGCTTCTTGTGATCTTCTTCGCCGCAGCCAGCGCACAAGACTCGCCGGAACTGCCATTCCGCCATGCAAAAAGAACAAACCAGCGAACGGCTTCCACCATCGCCTTGCTGGCGCAGCACGCCGAACGCCGGTTTGCGGCCGCAAAAGGGGCATGGCCCCTGATTGTAGGCTTGCCAACTTGACTCGCTGTTTGATCTTACGAACTCAGCGTACGGCTGAAGAAAAGCTCGAGCGCAAAATTCTTCCAGATCGTTCAAGCCTGCGCCCTCGATCCAGAATGTATTCAGAAGATCGCTGTGCGCGATGGAGTCGTGCTCAAGTTGCGCAGCCGCAAAGCGGCGCAGGGTTTGCGGCGCATGTTCCGCAAGCACCCGCAGGAACGCCGGGTAACTTTTAAGGACGTCTGACAACTCGGCGGCAGCGGCAACAGTTGACAATTTTGTACAGGAAGCCTGGATATGGCCGTAAAGCTCCTGCTGGAAGTCGGCGATTCTTACATAAAGGCGCAGAACATCAGCTGCGAACTCGTGCGTCGTGGCGAGTTCTTCGGCTCTTTCGATCCGCTCTCGCCAGGGTGGTCGCGTCACAACGTCATTATCGATGCAGGTAGTCGCGTTCGCAAACGAACGGGAGGATTTCGCCCGATTGACTCCTCAAAGACAGCGGGAGTAACATTCCTCGAATTTCGCGAGTCCGGCCTGTTTCCGCGACTTGACATTCACCGTCTCGCAGTCATAACACGACATGGAGGTCGTGAATGGAGTTCTCCCGGCGGACGTTCCTCAAGAGCACGCTTGTGGGAGGAGTCGGAATCTCGGCCCTCGGTTTTGATCTAGCTCCCGCTTACGCCCAAACCCAAAGTCTCAAGATTTCGCGCGCGACTGAAACTCGCAGCACCTGCCCGTACTGCTCGGTGAGCTGCGGCGTCATCATCTACACGTTGGGCGACAAAGCGAAGAACGCCATTCCTCAAGTTGTGCACGTTGAAGGCGATCCCGATCATCCGATCAATCGTGGCACATTGTGCCCGAAGGGATCGTCGCTTGAGCAGGACATTTTGAATGACCGCCGCCTGCTGAAACCGCAGGTGCGGCGTCCGGGCGCGACTGATTGGGAAGATATTTCCTGGGAGCAGGCTTACACCGAAATCGCGCAGAAGGTGAAGAAGACGCGCGACGAAACCTTCCTGGAAAAAGACGCGCAGGATCGCACCGTGAACCGCTGTGAGGGAATGGCGTTCACCGGCGGATGCACGGACACGAATGAGTTTAATTATCTGGTCGTCAAGACCATGCGCAGCCTGGGGGTCTGCTACCTGGAAAACCAGGCTCGTGTTTGACACGGCCCCACGGTCTCCAGTTTGGGGCCAACATTCGGACGCGGGGCAATGACCAACGGCTGGATCGACATCAAGAACACCGACATGATGTTGATCATGGGTGGGAACCCGGCCGAAAACCATCCTTGTGGCTTCAAGTGGGCGATCGAAGCCAAAGTTCGTCGCAACGCGAAGACCATCGTGGTCGATCCACGCTTGACACGGACTGCCGCCACAGCCGATCTCTATCTGCAAATTCGCGCAGGTGCCGACATCGCATTCCTGGGCGGGTTGATTCACTATGCTATCGAGAACAACCGCGTCGCAAAGGACTATCTCCTCAACTACACGAACGCCGCTTTCGTTATTAAAGAAGGTTTCAAGCTTCCGGACGACGGCCTCTACTCCGGCTTCGATCCCGCCAAGCAGGCTTATGACAAGTCAACGTGGAACTATGAAGAGGGCGGCGACCTGACGGGGAAGCCTGCGCCTGCGACGAGTTCGCCAGGCAACGCCGCGCAAGCAGCACACCAGGCGCAAGGCAGCGACACGGGCGAAGGGCAAGGGCATCAAGCTGCGAGTCCCGCTGGCGCGAAGGCTGGGGGGACCGGGACACCTGTCCCAGCACTCCCACCAAAAGTTGCGTTCGATCTTTCTCTGCAGCATCCGCGCTGCGTGTACCAACTTCTAACGAAACAATACGAACGCTACACGCCGGAGATGGTCGAACGCATCACGGGCATCCCGAAAGATCAATTTCTGAAAGCCGCCGATCTCTTTACCTCCGTCCGCAAAGACGGCGACATGAAGAAGGTGGCGACCATCATTTACGCGGTCGGGTGGACGCAGCACAGTTTCGGCACGCAGATTATTCGCACCGCCGCCATGCTGCAGTTATTGATGGGCAACGTTGGGCGCTCCGGAGGCGGCGTCAATGCATTGCGCGGCCACTCCAACATTCAAGGCGCGACCGACATGGCGGGCATCTTCGACATCCTCCCGGGTTATTTAAAGATGCCAAACCCGGCCGACAGGGATTTCGCGACTTACATCAAGCGCATCACGCCTCCAGCCTCCAAGCCGGATCCTTGGGACTCTTACAATTACTGGTCGAACACTCCGAAGTTCGCCGTTTCGTTTCTCAAGGCGATGTACGGCCCGGCAGCTACGAAAGAAAATGACTGGGCCTTCCATTATCTGCCCAAGATCGACCGCAACTATTCCTGGGTCAACATCTGGAACGATATGTATGAGGGCAAGGTCAAAGGCATCTTCGCCTTCGGCATGAACGGCGTCATGATCGGTCCTGATTCGAACAAGAATATCGAAGCGCTAAAGAAGGCAGACTGGCTGGTTGTGTGCGAGATCTATCCCGACGAGACGAGCGAGTTCTGGCGAGCGCCCGGCATCTCGCAAGATGAGAGGAAGAAGATCAACACGACGGTTTATCGCCTGCCGGGCGCGGGTTTCGCGGAGAAGGACGGCACGTTCGTAAATTCTGCCCGCTGGCTGCAATGGAAGAATGTCGCCGTACCGCCGCCCGGCCAAGCAAAAGTGGACCAGGAGATTCTCGCGACCATCTTTCTGAAGGTGCGCGACCTATACAAAAAAGAGGGAGGCAAGTTCCCGGATCCAGTTCTAAATGCGTGGTTCTCCTACACCGATCCCTATAACCCTTCACTCGCGGAGGTTGCCAAGGAGATCAACGGCAAAGCTCTTGCGGATATCACGGATCCGAAGACGAACCAGACCATCAAGGCAGGACAGCAACTCCCGGGTTTCGCCTGGTTGAAAGATGACGGCACAACGTTGTCAGCGAACTGGCTGTATTGCGGATCATGGACGGAAGCAGGTGCCATGATCCAGCGTCGTGGCACCGAAGATCCGTCAGGCCTGGGCATTTATCCCAATTGGGCGTGGTCCTGGCCGGCGAACCGCCGCGTAATGTACAACCGCGCCTCGTGCGACGGTGATGGCAAACCGTGGGATCCCCAGCGGCGACAAGTGTGGTGGGACGAAGGCAAGCAGTCGTGGCTGGGTAACGACGTGCCCGACTTCAAGGTAGATTCCGCGCCCAAGGATCACATGGGTCCATTCATCATGAATCCCGAGGGCGTCGGGCGGCTGTTTGTCCCACTGGGCGCGATGGCTGACGGACCATTCCCTGAATACTACGAACCCATCGAGAGCCCGATCGCAAATCCCCTCCATCCGAGTCAATCGAACAATCCTGTCGTGAAGCGATATAAAAGTGATTTTGACAAGTACGCCGCGCCCGGCCAGGAATACAACCTGGTGTGCACCACCTACCGCCTCACCGAGCATTATCACTATTGGACGAAAAACAATCCGATGAACGTCCAGCTGGTGCCGGAACCATTTGTGGAAATTCCGGTCGAGCTCGCGGATCGCATGGGAATTCGCGGTGGCGACAAGGTGAAGGTGAGCAGCATCCGTAGCCACTACATAGCCAAGGCCATGGTCACGCGGCGAATTCGGCCGATGAAGATCGACGGCAAAGAAACTTTCCAGATCGGGATTCCCATTCACTGGGGCTTTCGCGGAATCGCCGAAGATGAAGGGAAGACGGCGAAGACTCTGACCAACCAGTTGACCCCGACGGTGATCGATCCCAACGCATTCACACCCGAGTTCAAGGGCTTCATGGTGAAGTTAGAGAAGGCATAACAAGGACGACAGATGAGCGATCGAAGAACGCTGCAGATCAAACAGATGTCGGCCCACCCCGGCCCTATTCCGGGCGGCTTGCCCGGGCAAGAAGCGCAGCGCAACTACGATGTCTGCAAGCTGGTCGATACCACTACCTGTATCGGTTGCAAAGCCTGCGAGGTGGCGTGCGTCGAGTGGAACGACATGCCGTTTGCGGCGACCACCTTCGACAACACGTACCAGACCATGCCGGAGACGCGCTGGAACTTCTGGAACCTTATCAAGTTCAATGAACACCAGCGCGAAGACGGTACCATTCAGTGGCTCATGCGAAAGGATCAGTGCATGCACTGCGCCGATCCCGGATGCTTGCGCGCCTGTCCAGCGGACGGTGCGATCGTGCAATACACCAACGGCATCGTCGACTTCCAGCAAGAGAACTGCATCGGTTGCGAGTTCTGTGTTTCGGGATGTCCGTTCGACATTCCCAAGTTCAATAAGTTCTCAAAGAAGGTCTACAAGTGCACGTTGTGTTCGGACCGGGTTGGGCAGGGCCTGGAACCGGCTTGCATCAAGGCATGTCCGACGGGCTGTCTAAAGTTCGGATCGAAAGACGACATGAAATTCATCGCCGGAGAGCGCTCCAGGCAGCTGCGCGAAAACTTCGGATTCCAAAATGCCGGCGTGTACGACCCGCAATCGATTGGCGGGACGCACGTGATCTACGTGCTCCACGATACGACTGATCCCGAGCG
>Ga0207693_10000192_pt1 | contig 55694 bp, 51 predicted proteins | sample LARL81metaG_FD_184347 | JGI IMG/M metagenome (GOLD analysis project Ga0207693, IMG submission 184347) | Corn, switchgrass and miscanthus rhizosphere microbial communities from Kellogg Biological Station, Michigan, USA - LAR L8-1 metaG... | ecosystem: Host-associated > Plants > Roots >... | reverse complement strand
CCAGGCGTAGCCCGAGGCTGGCGAATCAGCGCTGCGCGTCGCGAACTCTTCTTGGAGATCCCCTACGACGAAGTCGCGCCATTCGACGGACAACCGCCTCGTCAACAGCCAGATCGCGAGCCGAGGCGGATTGGTCGTCTCTTTCACTTCATTATGGAAAAAGCCAATATATATCTCGCAAGAATTGTTGATCGCTCGTCAGTTTAGTGTCGGCCAGAACGCCGGTTCGATGCCGAGTTCGTGCATTTCGTGAATGAGTACCACAAGGTTATGACAGAGAATCTTACAAAGCGCTTCGTTCGTCAATTCTGCCTTCCCCGCCCATATTTCTGCTCAGACTCTCTATTCAGAGGCAGGTTCATAAGGACGTAATCGGCAAGAACCACACGTATTTACTGGCGAAAGCACTCGCTTGAGTGGGAAAAATTCCCTAGCGCTCGGGTAGAAACTCCTGAACTGATAGGGATGCCGTCTCACTCAGCGGGGGATTCGGTCCTAGTCTTTGAAACCGAGTTCCTTTGCGGTAGGTGGGCGAAAAGTCCCGTCTGTGAGCGGACCCAGATCAGTTGGATTCGGATGGCACCTCGCGCAGATCCAGTCCTCACCACGTAGCCAGTGCTCGCATAGTCCGTGAGTGTGGCAGGGCCGCTCCCGAGCAGAGAGGCGCAGTGATGCTTCCTGTTCCTTGCTAGAACGGGTTATGAGGCGTTCGATCAGGGCTGTTTCCCTTGGCTCTTCCGTGCCTGAATATCGTCTAACACCCTTTCGGTCTTTCGGAGCAGGAATCGGTCGCCCACACTCGCTCAGCATGATATATGCGAAAACACCGGGCGGGACTTTGTGGAATTTAATTAGGCCAGCCGTTCTTAGTTCGCATCGTGCTTTGCAGATCGTCTTGTGATCCTTCAGTCGTGTCGCTGCTGCAATCTGGGCATTGCTGAACTGTAGTTCGACGGCCGATCGGTTGTTCATTTCCTTGCACAAGAAGCCGTACAGTCGGAATGCTGCGAGGCTCAGTGTCTCAACAGCTTCAGCAATGGGCACCTGAAAATATTGTCTCCATTGGCGAGCGATCAAGTTGGACATTCATTGACACCCCGCCTCAGTCGGCGTTCGTCCAGATGATTGCGGGTGAGCTAGAAACCGTGTGACCTCGTCGGGATGAAACAGCAAACGGCGGCAGATGCGTACGGGCCGTAGCTTGCCATCGCGGACCCAAGAACGCACGGTATGCGGGCTGACACAGAGCGCCTTTGCCACCGCGAGCAGTGTGAGTAACTGGGCAATCTCACTCATAGCTGGCCTCGCTGCTTGAGTCGTGCTTCGATCTCAGAGGCTGGAATCCGCCAGCGTCCCGTGTCGTAATCGGCCCGCATTTTCCCGCTTCGGATCAGGTCGTAAACCAATCTCAGGGGAACACTCAGGAGGCGGGCTGCTTCTGAGGGTTTGACGAAATCGCGGTTAGACAACTCGCTCATTTGTCGTTTTATTTTGTCGCTGCCGTCATCGATCATCTTCAGCAATTCGCTCTCCCGAATCATGGTTCGTGAGCCGACTTTCACTCGTTGCAGGCGCCCCTGACTGAGCCATGAGTGGACAGTCCATTTGCTGATACCGCCTAAACGCCTCGCAGCTTCTTCAACCGAAACAAGCACATCCATCGCTTACCTCCGCGTGCAAAGCACGACAATAGAATCCACTGGACAACAAACCAAAGCAAGTGTAACGTAACTTACGTATGCCATCACGCTCTCGTCAGTTACACCCGAAAGCTAGCCGATATATCCGCTTGTCAGGGCTGAAGGCAGGACAGATGGTACGGTGGGCAAACTCAAACCTGGTCGACTGGTTGAACAGGTCAAATTCGGCTGGCACTCGCCGTGTGATTCACATCATCGACCTTGCGCAACAGGCTTACCAAATCGCCTCAGAAGCCGGGCCCGTAGTCAGCGATGAACAATATTTTTCATGCAAGAGCCGGGCAGGAATGGTTTTGTCAAGTCTGAATGCTGCACTGTTCCATTACAACTGCAAGGCTGAAATTCGCTTTTATGGTGCCTCACTTCACCGCCACTACATCCCTGCAGCGAAGTCTAGCGACAGGTCAGAAATTGTCGCAGTTGCTTTCCTCCTTGAATACATGCCTGTGATCCATCGTGTCCGCCGGTGCGTGGAATGTAGGAAGTGGTTTTTCGGCGCAACGGAACACCAAAAATACTGTGGGAGTAACTGCCGAAAGAAACACGATGCGCAAGGGGAGGAATTCCTTGAGCGACGGAGGGCCTACATGCGCGAATGGAGAAAGGGCCAAAAGAACCTCGATCTCCGGGCAAGGGAACTTGCCAGAAAGGAAGCCAGAAATGGCACTCGTAAAGCGCGGTAAGACGTGGCACTGCCACTTCGTTGTGAACGGGCAGCGCTTTCGACAATCGCTTGGAACCAAGGATTGGAGAGAAGCGCAGTCCAAGGAAAAAGAGCTCATAGGGCAAGCGATGGAAGGCAAAATAACGCAAAGCTCTACCTCGCTGGCACGCCAACCTTTCAGGCAGGCGGCAGATGACTACGAGAAAGCCAGGAAACTGGAACTCGCTCCCGCGAGCCAAGCCAAGGAAAAACAGTTGCTCGTACAGTTGCGCGCCTACTTCCAGCAAGCACCTTTGAAATCGATCGCCGCGAAGCAGGTCATCGACTACCGGGCATGGCGCGCAGAACAAAAAGTCGGGCCCGCAACACTGAATAGCGAGATAGGCATTTTGCGGCGAATCATGAAGCGGGCGCGCCTCTGGGCCCGTATTGCCGACGATATTCGCCCGCTGCGCGAGCCAGAAACCATCGGCGAAGCATTAACCGACGGAGAACAGCAACGCCTTCTCAAAATGGCTGTAATGCGGCCAGAGTGGGAAACGGCTTTTCTCGCCGCGATTCTGTGCCTCAATACCACCGCGCGCGGGTGCGAGTTGAAGGGACTGCAATGGTCGGACGTGGATCTGTTCTCGAAAACACTCACGATCCGCAAGTCGAAAACAGATGCGGGAGTAAGGATTGTCCCTCTGACCGATGTGGCTGTATCCGCGCTTGGAAAGCTACGACAGAGAGCAGATCGATTCGGTAAAGTCGAGCCTTCGCACTACGTCTTTGCTGCCTTTGTTCCAAAATTCAAGCTCGACGGGAAACGGATGGTTGATGGGGTTATCGATTACCAGATCACGAAATTCGATCCCAATCGGCATCTGAAAAGCTGGCGATCGGCATGGAGGACTTTGACAAAGAAAGCGGGATTGCCCGGCTTTCGGTTCCATGATCTGCGCCATTGTGCCATCACTCAGCTAGCAGAGAACGGCGCCTCGGACTCGACGATCATGGCGATTGCAGGGCATGTCAGCAAGAGAATGCTGGAGCGCTACAGCCATGTGCGGATGGAAGCGAAGAGGGCCGCACTAGACATGCTCGCCAAGACGACCAAAACGGCGGGGTACGACCCCGGTTATGACACAAACCATGACACAATTGTCGCCACTGCGTCTGCATACCGCGCCTAAGTTGCTGATGGAGATGGTAGGCCCGAATGGATTCGAACCATCGACCTCTTCCGTGTCAAGGAAGCGCTCTAGACCAACTGAGCTACGGGCCTGCTGAACTTACCGGTGTAACGATGACGAGGAACTGCTCAACCTTAAGCAGTTTACCATGCCATCTCTCTATTTCCGTACCGCCCACGCCATGCCGTCGGGGCCTTTTCCGGTGGAAATGCGGCCGATGACGGTCAAGCTTTTCAGATCGACAACCGCTACCTGGCTATCCGGGCTGACTGCGACGTAAGCGCGGGAGCCATCCGGCACGATCAGAATGCCAGCCACCCCGTGTCCCAGATTTATGCGCTTTAGGTCTTTCCTCCTCGCCGCGTCGAGGACAATGAGATCCCCAGTGCCAAGATCGGTCATCAGTACCTGTTTGCCGTCAGGCGTAAATTTCACGCGATTCACGAACTTGGTGTGAAGATCAAAGCTCTGCACAACTTTCTTACTCGCCAGGTCGATCACCGAAACGGTCCCGTCATGCGAGTTCGCCGCCCACAATTCTTTTCCGTCGGGCGAAACGTCGAATCCCTCCGGTCCCTTGCCTACAGCGACGTAGGTCGCTGCCCAACCGGATGCGTCTCCATTCTTGTCGCGATCGAGAATGCCAATCGAGTCGGAATTCACGTTGGAAGTGAAAATTCTGTTCTCATCTTTGCTCACCAGCAGCATGTGGGTGCGATTCTGCCCGATCCCCAGCACCCAGTCGATCTGATGAATGGATGGATCGTAGCGGCCAATCACCTTGCTTCCCTCCGCCGTGAAGTAGACCTTCCCATTGACTAGGTCGAGACCGTGCGGCGCGCGCAGTGCCCCGAGATCCACAAGAGGCACAGATCTCTGCTGCGTGAGATCCACGACCGACAAGGTGTGTTGCGGGTTCTGAAAGGCACCATAGTTTGATATGTAGGCATACTTCCCATCTTCTGAGGCAACAATCTCGTGAGGATCTTCACCCGCTGGGATATGTCCTGTGACCTTCAAACTAGCGGGATCGACAATCGCCAGAGACTTGTCGCTCTTTTCAAGCACTAATAACGCTGGCGAGGGAACTTGAGCGGTTGCAATTGCAACGCTAAACAACAAAGCCAGTATTACCCACAGCTTTGCGAACATATGTCACCTCGCGAAAAGTCTAGTTAACTCACAGGAACAACAGCGCGGGCATTGGAAACTCTGGCGGAAACGCGTCGGTACAGATCGCCGGCTCTGAGCCGCTCGCAGACGCCCTCGAATTCAGTTCTCGGGCCTTTCCAGAGCAACTCATCGATCGAATCAAAAACCGGAACATCTAGTCGTAGTGTGGCCAATCTGCGGAAGAGCAACGCGTCGTTCCAAGCACCGAACAAAGCTTCCGAGAGTGGGCGCGCGCGCTTAATCGACGGATGCCAATCATGCCAATCTTTTGGAATTTCGTCTAAGTGCCTATATTGCGACAAAGCCAGCGCCGCCGCTTTCGCTCCCCACCCAGAAATTCCTGGATATCCGTCGGCCGTGTCGCCGGTGACGGCGAGGTAGTCGGGAATCGATTCTGGCTTCACTCCGAACTTTTCGACAATTGCAGCCTCATCGCGAACGATGTTTCGCCGTCGATCGACTTGAACCACACGCGCGCCCACGACCGATTGCGCCAGGTCTTTGTCGGGCGTGCAGATCAGAACCTGGTTTACGCGCTCATCTTTTGCAGCTTGTGCTGCTGCCGACGCCAGGGCGTCGTCAGCCTCGAAATATGTCATCGGCCAGACGACTACTCCCATTGCTTGAAGCGCCTCCTCAAGGATCGGGAATTGCGAGAGAAGCTCCGGTGCAACGCCCTCGCTCGTCTTGTAGTCGGTATAGAGTTCGTTGCGGAAGGATTCCACAACGTGATCAGTCGCAACCCCAAGATGCGTGGCGCCGGCATCGATCATCGAGAAAACTGACCCGAGCACCCCGCGGACCGCGCCGATCTCCTGTCCACTGTCATTTTTCGACGATGGCACCGCAAAGAAATATCGGAACAGCTCGTAAGTCCCGTCAATCAGATGAATGTTCATGCGAATGGAGCAGCTATCAGTCAGATGACGATGTTAACTGAGATCTCTTAGGTGTTGTCCATCGCCATGAACAGATTATTCAACGACTCGGCCAGAGTGGGGTGAGCGTAGGTCGCATCACGCAGGGCAGTATAGGGCAACTTCCCCATTATGGCGGTTTCGAGCACCGACATAATTTCTCCGCCCTCGATCCCGAGGACTGCTGCGCCTAGAATTTGATTTGTGTCGGCATCAACCAGAGCTTTCATGAAGCCTCTTGTCTCATCGACTTCAAGCGCCCGAGCCACCGAGGTCATCGGCAACTTCGCGACTCGAAACTTGCCGCCCTGCGCGTGCGCTTCAGTTTCTGTGATGCCAACACGGCCAAGTTGCGGATCGATAAACACGCAGTAAGGCACCTGACGACCCTGCGTGGTGGTCTGTTTTCCTTCGAGCACATTCGCGCGGAGGATCCGAAAATCATCGTACGAGATATGGGTAAAAGCCGGCCCGCCCTTGATATCGCCCAGCGCCCAGATTCCTTCGGCGGTGGTTTCTAGACGATCATTCACTCGGACAAATCCATGAGCATCAGTCTCGACTCCCGCAGCCTTGAGGTTGAGGGAATCGGAATTTGGGACGCGCCCGGTGGCCACTAGAAAGTCGGTCCCGTCCAGTGCTTTGGAAGCGCCATCGACTTCCATGTGCAGGCGAATCTGCCCTCCTGACTTCTCCGCACGTATTGCCTTGGCAGAAAGCAGGACCTCGATGCCATCCTCTCTAAGAATCTTCGTCACTTCTTCGGCGACATCCGGATCTTCGCGGCCTAGCAGCTGAGGACCGGACTGGACAATCGTCACTCGGCTTCCAAAGCGCCGGAATAGCTGTCCAAACTCGAGTCCAACATACCCGCCACCGAGAACGAGCAGGTGATCCGGAACCTTATCCAGTTCCATCATCGATTCGTTATCAAGAGAGGGTATGTTTTCGAGGCCATCAAGCTTCGGGCGAGATGCTCGCGTACCCGCATTGATGAAGATCTGATCTGCCGAGAGTTCGCGCTGTCTACCATCTCTCATCTTCACGACTGTTCTTTTCGGCGCACTGAAGCTGGCTTCCCCGAATATCAATTCGAGATTTTCGGCCTTGCGGATGCGCCCTTCACCTCCACTCCGGAAACTTTCAACAATGTCCCTCTTGCGCTGACGAACTTTCTGGAGGTCGACTGAAATTGGACCGGTGTGCACGCCATAGTCGGCCGCGCGCCGAGCTAGATACGCCACGCGGCCGCTCGCAACCATCGTCTTGGTCGGTGTGCATCCTTCATTGATGCAAGTACCGCCCACATGCTTGCGCTCGACGAGCGCGGTACGCTTTCCCGCCTTCGCCAGAGCCAGCGCTAGAGGATTTCCGCCCTGTCCGGAGCCAATTACCATTGCGTCGAAGTGAGAAGCACTCATCGGAGAACTCCAGATGAAGCAAGAATTTGGAACACTTAATTGGAAGATGCGGCCAGCGGCAGCCACACCTGGAATCGCGTATCACCCGGCTTCGAATGCACCCGGATGCTACCGCGATGTTTCTTGACGATTCTTTGGACGGTATCCAGACCAAGCCCCGTTCCCTCCCCTACGCCCTTGGTTGTAAAGAACGGCTCAAAAATCCGCGGCTCCACTTCCGGAGGAATCCCTGGGCCGTTGTCGGCAATTTCGACGACCACGCAATCATCTTGACGGTAAGTCCGCACGCGCAGCTTCCCGCTGCCTCCCATCGCGTCAATGGCATTGTCGATAACATTCGTCCAGACCTGACTCAACTCGCTGCCAAAGGAATTCACAAGCAAAGGGACTTTCTGATAATCGCGCTCAACCGCCACTCCCTTTTTCAACTTATGGTTAAGGATCGTCAGCGTGTTTTCGATCGTCTTCACGATATCGACGTTCTGCACCGGAGACTGGTCCATGAACGTATATTCCTTGATCGCTTTGACGAGGTCAGAAATTCGGGAGGTACTGCTCTCAATCTCGTTCAGAAGCCCTGCGATCTCGACCGATGTCGATATACGAACGAGCGCTGCTCGCGCCGTATCGGCATCCAGCATCTCGAAAAGGTGCTCCAGTGCATCAGGTTGAAAGTTCCGTCGCGCGAGATCAGCCGCAAGCTGCCAAAGGTCGTTCTGTCCATGACTTCGCAACAAGGAATCAAGCTGCTCTTCCAGATCGGCAATTGCGAGCGGGTTTAGAGGATGAGTGTCGGTTTGAGTGAACGATGCTTCCACCTTCTCGATTTCCGCCTGCTGCTCTGTCGTCAACTGGCGGCGGCCCAAGTCGTGACTTGCACTTCGGACTCGAATGAACAATTCGCGAAGCTGGCTGGTGGCGCGCTTCGCCGCCGATGCCGGATTGTTCAATTCATGCGCCAGGCCTGCGGATAGTTTGCCGAGAGATGCGAGCCGATCCCGTTGCTGTTCAAATCTCGTAACCTCGCGAATCCGATCGGACATGATTCCGACCAAACGGGTCGCAAGTTCCGGCATTGTCTGTACCAATTGAGGGAACCTCGATGCTGGGAATCGCAAGATACGCCCGTCTGTGAGCGCGCGCGCAGTAACGGGGTGATTCTTCATCCGCGAAAAAGGAAGAACTCCGGTCACCTCGCCAGCCGATAGATCGCGAATAAAAGCTTCCCCGGAGAATTCGCCGCGCATATTGAATTCCCCTTCCAATAACGCAAACATATTGTCGGCAGGGTCCCCTTGTCGGATAAACGTATCTCCGGGTTTGAGAAGCACATCTTGTGACTGGCTCAGAAACCAGTCGATCTGATCCTCGGGGATGTCAGCGAAAACCGGAATTCGGCGCAACAACTCGCGTACTTCAGCCATTTAGACCTTGCTCAAGTACTGATGGATGAATTGAACTGCAACAGAACCTTCCCCAACTCCAGAGGCCACTCTCTTCACAGATCCATGACGGACGTCGCCGACTGCAAAAATCCCCGGCACATTGGTCTCGAGCAAAAACGGGTCCCTCTCTGGAGTCCATTTTTTCGGGCGCTGCCCAGCTTGCATCAAATCGGGCCCGGTCAGGATAAACCCACGGTCATCGCGCTCAATCGCATCCCCGAGCCAATCCGTGCGAGGCAGAGCTCCGATAAAGATAAACATGGAAGTCGCCGGAACTCTCTCGATCTTATTCGTATCCGAACAAAGCACCGAGATCTCCTCTAGATGCGTATCGCCATGCACCTCGGCCACGCTCGCATGCGTCCACAACTGAATGTTCGGAGTTTCCTTGATCTGATCAATCAGGTATTGCGACATGGTGGCGGAAAGCGACTCGCCGCGCACGAGGATCACAACGCGTTCTGCGTACTTCGAAAAGTTCATCGCCGCCTGCCCCGCCGAATTCGCCCCACCCACCACGTAGACGATTTCGCCTTTACACGACAGTGCCTCAGTCGTACCGCCGCCGTAGTAAACGCCGGCTCCCTGCAACCGGTCGATCCCCGGTGCGTCGAGCCGACGCCATTGCACGCCTGTAGCGATCATCAGCGCGTGACAGGAGATTTCGCAGTTATCAGCTAGTCTGATGATCCGATACGATCCTTCCGTCCGCATCCCCATAACAGTTTGCGGCGCAAGAATCTCCACTCCGAACCGCCGGGCCTGAACCACCGCGCGCCGAGCCAGATCAGCACCGCTCAGGCCGCTCGGAAAACCCAAGTAATTTTCAATCCGCGAACTCATACCCGCTTGGCCGCCCGGCGCTTCACGCTCGACAATCACCGTATGCAGACCCTCGGACGCGCCATAGACCGCGGCCGCAAGTCCGGCGGGCCCGCCTCCTACGATCGCCAGATCATAAAAGGTCGTCTCCGCGTGTGTCCGCAAGCCTATTTTTTGCGCAACTTCGGCCGGCGCACTGTTCAGCATCTTCGCGCCGTCGGGAAAAAGAACTACGGGAAGCTCTGTCCCATCAGGCCCAAGAGCCTCAAGCAAACGCTTGGTCTCCGGATCGTTCGCCGAACCTTCAACATCGATCCACTGGTAGGGAACGTGACTTCTTGCCAGAAAATCGCGCAGCTCATAACATCGCGGCGACCACCTTGTTCCCAGCACACGGATTCCCTGAAACGCCGGGCGGTAGGTCGCCTGCCAGTCATCGAGTAAATCGTCAAGTTGTGGATACAGATGCTCCGTAGGCGGATCCCACGGCTTCATGAAGAAATAATCGATGTTCGCCTGATTGATGGCACTGATCGCCGCATTTGTATCGGCGTAGGCGGTCAGTAAAGCGCGCTTGGCTTGGGGATAAATCTCGCGTGCTTGCTGCAGGAATCCGACGCCGTCAAGATGAGGCATCCGCTGGTCCGCCAGCAGCAGGGCCACGCCGTCGCTGCGAACCTTCAATCCTTTGAGCAGATCGAGCGCTCCGGTCGGCGAATCGCTGCTTATGACACGGTACTCCGCGCCATACTTTGTTCGCAGATCGCGCTCGATCGCCCGCAGCACATCTGGATCATCATCGACCGTTAATAGAACAGGTTTGGCCATTGTTGCTCCGAGCCGAAAGAGGCCGGCAATTTCAGACGATGGTCCTTAGATACTTGAAGACGCTAATTGGTCGCAACTTGCAGAGTCAGCACAAATTCAGGATCAAGCGTCGATTTCTCCAGCTTGCATTTCATCCACGTAACACCACACCCACGATTCCCCAGGTTCAATCGACCGGATTAGAGGATGGTTAACTTTATGAAAATGCTTCGTGGCATGCTTATTCTTCGAAGAATCGCAGCAGCCCACGTGCCCGCAAGTCAGGCAAAGCCGCAGGTGAACCCATTTATCACCCATTTTCACGCATTCTTCGCAAACATGCTTGTCTGTGGTTTCAAACTTGATCTGATCTATGTGTGAGCATTGATTTTTCATACGTTCTCCTAAATAAGACGGCGGACGGGTCAAGTGACCTATGTCACGTAACGAAAGGCCATCATCATGCCACAAGGGCTCCGTCATCACTCACAATGGTTTGTCGGAGGTCATTCATTCGTGCTTCGTCTTGATTATCTTTCTTGCGTACTCACCGTCGCGTCCACCATCTTGGTGGGACGGCGGTGTTGGGAAGGCTGGGCTCTGGCCGGAGTCAACAGCGTCATCATGTGCGTAATCGGATTTCGAACCGCACAGCTGGGCTTCATCCCTGCCAATGTATTTTGTATGGTCGTAAGCGCTATCAACCTGCACGCCTGGCGCAGATCAAAATCCTGTTAGGTAGAACGCTTAGACCGCTACCAATAGATTTTCCGCAAAAGGCCACTGCTCGTCCACCCACTGGACCTCGCAACGGAACCCCGCCGTCCTCGCCATCTCGCAAACATCGTCGAGCGAGTACTTATGGCTGCTCTCGGTCCATATGGTTTCATCTTGCCGGAACTCAACGATGGCCTGCGCCGCCCGGATATTCACCTTCTGCGGCCTCTTTGAGCGCAGATGCATTTCCACGCTCCGTGCATCGTGATTGATCCTCGCGACGTGCTCGAACTGAGAGATGTCAAAGTCGGCTGCGAGTTCGCGGTTTATCCTTGCCAGCAGATTCAAATTGAACGCAGCTGTCACTCCCAACTCGTCATCATACGCACGAATCAACTCTGAACTCGATTTCTCCAGATCGGTGCCTAACAGGAGAGAGTCTCCCGGCTGCAGAATGCGGCGTACACCGGAGAGAAACTTCAGGCCAGCCATGCGGTCAAAGTTTCCAATCGTGCTGCCCAAAAACAGCACAAGAAGATGTTCTCCGCTCTTCCGATAAGCCGCGACCTCGAGCAGACCTTCAAGATATTCGCGCTCGAAGCCAACAATGCTGATGGCATCGATGTCGCTGAGTTCGCGTTCGCACATCACCAATGCCGAGTGCGAGATTTCCACCGGATAATACGACGTCCGCTGTCGACGGCAGAATGCTTCCAGCAGCCAGCGTGTTTTGCGTCCGCTGCCGCTGCCCAATTCGGCTACCGCTACGGGTCCTTTCACACGATCCACAATTTCTCTTGCGTGCCGACGCAGCAAACGCTCATCGGCTCGCGTGAGGCCGTATTCGGGAAGATGACTGATTACTTCAAACAGTGCCGATCCCACATCGTCGTATAGGTATTTCGATGGAAGTTCCTTCTGATGCTCGCGAGTGAGGCCCGCACGCACATCCGCGGCAAACTCGTAATTTATATTCGCGGGAATTGCATGAACTAGCATGACTTACTCCTCGGAAGTATTGACGCAACGGAACCCTGCGTACACGTACTGATAGTGCGATTGAAACCAGTTTCGGAACGTCGGGCGCAGCATGCAGGCGGCCGTACGCGCCGACCCGCCTTTCATCACAAAATGTTTTCCATCAAAGAAGTCGGCGGAGTATCCGCGGTAGAACGGAAACGGCTGAAATCCTGGATATGGCCCGAATACTGTGGAAGTCCATTCCCATCCATTACCCAGCATTCCTTCGACGCCAAATCCACTGCGACCCCGGGGATGAGCGTTTACGGGAGCAGGATTCCAACTCTGGAGGTCGAAGTTGCCCCGCTGCGGACTTGGAACTTCGTTCCCCCAAGGAAACTCACGTTGTGATCCATCGGAAGTGCCGTAAGCTGCTCGATGCCATTGCGCCTCAGTCGGGAGTGCTCTTCCCGTCCATCGCGCGAAGGCGGATGCTTCGGCATGACTCACATACACAGGCCAGTCCAAAGGCAACGGAGTTTCGTCGAACATAGTTCGGTACATCCATTGGCCGTCATGCTTCAGCCAGAAAACTGGGGAGGTAATATCCCCCGCAGCTTTCCATTCCCAGTCTTGATCGCTCCATAAGCTGCGATTCTGGTAACCGCCATCCCCGATAAAGTCCAGGAATTGCTGATTCGTAACCATGTAGCGATCGATCTGGAACTCGCGAACATTCTTTCTGAGTTTTTCAAACTCATTGTCCCATCCGAACTCGCCCTCGACCCGCGACAGCCCGAGCGTTGCAGTACCGGAAGGAATCCTGATCATCGAATGTTCAACGGGGGATGAAAGAATTCGCGGAGGAAGCGGGGGACGGACTTTCTTGCCAAATGCTAATTGGTGAAACATGTAGGCCAGGGTCTCGACATGCATCAACCGGTGCTCAATCGCGACATTGAGTAGAGTGTCGAGGGGGAATCCGTCGCGGCGATGTTCATCGAACGATCCAAGTGCAAGCAGTCGATCATCGAGCGAAGTTCTGCTCGCTCGCACGTATTCGCGAACCTGATCGAGAGAAGGCCAATCTGATGGCTGATCCGCGGGAAGACCTCCGCCGACGGGATCGATGCCGAAGGCGAACAAACGGTCAAACTCAGGGTGGAAAGTTTCCAGGCGCAACGCGTTCTCGTGGAGCAGATTCCAGTCGAACGCTTCAAGGTGACCTATGTAGAAAATGATCCGGTGACGCTCGGGAATGGGTCGGTCATAGAGTGCGTCGGGTCGCACAGTGTCGAACAACGCCTCGCTTCGCCGCCGCGCGTCCGACAGTCGTTCAAGCAACGTTCCGGCAACGGATTCTCTCTGAGCGGTGAGCATTGATCCTCCAGAAAGCCAATATCCAAAAAAATGAGCGGAATCTCCGAACGGGCACGAACTTGCGAAGTGGTCACGTAAACGAAGCCGCGAAAAACTTCCAATTAACCTCTGCGGCTTTCGTACGTCGGGGTGAAGAAGTCCAAAGAATATACACGTCGTTTCTAAAGCCGACAATCGGGTATTTAACAGTTGCAAAACATTGCATAACGCTGAACCCCGTTACAATCGATCGGATGCGCGTTCCGGTTTTCCATCTCAACGCATTCACGGACCGTCCATTGAGCGGGAACCCCGCCGCTGTGTGCCTTTTAGACTCATGGTTAGATGATGGCCAGTTGCGCAAAGTCGCTGCCGAAAATAATCTTTCTGCGACAGCATTCGTCGTTCCGGTCCGTGGTTCTTACGAATTGCGCTGGTTTACCCCTGCCTGCGAAGTTCGGTTGTGCGGCCACGCCACAATCGCCTCCGCATACGTATTATTTACGCGCTTTCAGCCTGAACTGGATTCGATAGTGCTCCACACAAAATTCCACGGAGCCATTCGAATTAGCCGAGTACGAGATCTTCTGTGTATGAGTCTCCCCGCCATACCGCCGCAACCCTGTTCATCACCAAATGGGCTCGAGCTGGCCTTGGGTTTGCCGTCTCGGCCCATAGCGGCACTCGAGGCGAATGAGACCTACACGCTTGTTTTGAATGAGGAGGAGGAAGTTCGAAGCGCACGCCCGGATTTCACGCTTCTGGAGAAGTTTCATCCTCACGCGGTTGCGATTACAGCACCCGCGAAAACGTCTGATTTCGTTTGCCGCTATTTCGCACCTACCTACGGCGTGCCGGAAGACTCAGTCACAGGTTCGCTGCAATGTTCTCTGGCGCCTTACTGGGCCAAACGTCTGGGCCGCTCCCAACTGCACGCCCGCCAGCTTTCAGAGCGCGGGGGAGAACTCTGGTGCGAAGTAGAAGAGAGTCGCGTACTTGTGAAGGGAAAGTGCGCGTTAACGATGGAAGCGATGCTCGAATTCTAGCGCAGCGTCAAGAAGCCAGGATTTATTCCACTGTGATCACGGTGTGAGATGCTTCTTGCTCAAGAACTCACGCACCACCTGCTGAACATCGTGGTGCTGGCCATCGACGGCGTAATTTAACTGCTGCATTTCGGCATCTGATATTTTTCCACCGAGTTCTGCTAACGCTTGACCGACCTCAGGGTGCTGCTGCAATGTCTCCTGGCGGATCACTGGCACAGCTTCGTACGGAGGGAAGTAGTGGCGATCATCTTCCAGGACGATGAAGTCTAGCGCTGGAATCAGTCCATCCGTCGCATTTCCCCCCGCAAAATCAATCTGACGATCTCTAAGCGCCCGCGATAACAATCCCAAGTCCATGATGCGAGGCTTTTCGGTAAAGCGCAGTCCGTAGGTCGCGACCAGTCCGTTATATCCGTCGGGGCGTTCCATGAACTCGTACCCGAATCCAGCCTTCCATTGCGGGGAGAATTGAGCGGCTTGTGACAGGGTTTTGATGTTTAACCTTCTCGCTTCTTCACCACGGACTTCCATGGCAAATGTATCGTTGAATCCCAGTGGCGGCCCCAGTGTCAGTTTGAATTGCTGCTCATACTGGCTCTTCACCCGTGCGTAAACTTCTTGCTTGTCGCGAGAAACTCCTTGCTTCAGAACCGCTGTCAGCGCCGTCCCTGTGTATTCCGGGTAGACGTCAATTCGTCCCGCAAGCATTGCTTGCTGGCAAATGTACGTTCCAGCGAGATAGAACCGACGCTCCACCTTCAGCTTTGTGTGCGATTCGACCTGCTGCGCAATCAACTCTCCGAGGATGAAGGATTCCGTAAAGTTTTTCGATCCGACCACGATGCGATCGGAGTGGGAAGGAGCACACGAACAAAGCAGTGAACAGAAAAGGACGATGCAAGTTGCGAGCAAGCGAATCATCGCGGCTTAAGGCGCCTTTCGACCCATCCCACGCCAAAATCGGCGAGCAACGCTAAGACCGCCGCCGGAATTGCTCCAGCCAGAATCACTCTGTTATCAACCATCGCGAGTCCGCGAAAAATGAACTCTCCCAGCCCGCCGGCACCGATTGCGGCTGCGATGGTTGCGAGTCCGACGGAAATAACGATTGCTACCCGCACCCCGGACAGGATCATGCTGATCGCGAGCGGCAGCTCGACCTGAAACAACAGCTGCGACTCGGTCAGCCCCATTCCTTTCCCGGCCTCCAGAACAGCGGGATCAACGCCGAGTATGCCTGAGTAGGTGTTTCGGATGATGGGTAGCAGCGCGTAAAGGGTCAGAGCCAGGATTGCCAAGCGCTCTGCTCTATCTCCCAGCCACGGAACCGGCAGCAGAAATCCAAACAGCGCCAGACTCGGAATTGTCTGGATAATATTTGCCGCCGCAAGCACTGGCTTGTTGAGTTGCTTGCGATGGGCGATCAGAATCCCCAGTGGAATGCCAATCAACATGGCGAAAAGCGTCGACCATCCCACGAGCCACAGATGCTCCCCAGTCAATTCCAGGACTTGAGTACGATTCTGCAAAAGAAACCGGATAACGTTCATGACGAGCCCCGGTTGGCCGCGGATTCCAGCCCGTCCCCAAAAGCGTGCACATATGCCGACGCCCATGGATCCGAAGACTTCAGGAACTCATGCGGCGTCAGCACGGTGACGAGTTTTCCGGCTTCCATCAGTGCGATCCTGCTTCCCAGCCGCAGCGCCTCACGCAGATCGTGCGTAACGAACACAACCGTCTTCTGCAGCCGCTGCTGCAATAACAGAAACTCGCGCTGCAATTCATCGCGCGTCAACGGATCGAGCGCACCGAAAGGTTCATCCATCAACAGGATCGCCGGGTCGGCGCCGAGCGCTCGTGCTACCCCCACTCTCTGTCGCTGACCTCCCGAAAGCTGTCGCGGATACCTCACTGCGAGTTCTTCGCCCAGGCCGACCAGTTGCAACAATTCCCGGACGCGTGTGCGAACTCGTTCCTCTCCCCACCTTTCGATCTTGGGAACCAACCCGATATTCTGCGCAACAGTGAAATGCGGAAAGAGTCCAACTTCCTGAATCACGTACCCAATGCCCCGACGCAACCGGATCAGGTCAGTCTGATCGTTTCTCTCGCCATTGACCCGAATCTCTCCTGAAGTGGGATTCACCAGCCGATTGACCAGCTTCAGTGTGGTCGTTTTCCCCGATCCGCTACGCCCTAACAACACGAGCGTCTCTCCGTGTGCAACATGCAGGTTCAGTCCCGCAAGTACGTGTACGCCATTGACGCTGTAGGAAACATCACGAAATTCAATCACAGGGTCGTGTTCCAATCGATGCGCACAGCATACTCGAGTTCGATGACCTAGCCCAGCAAGTGGTTCTGGTTTTTCGGGCTCGCTTCGATTTGCAATGCAGGTGCATCCCGGCGGACAATCGTGCCATGGAGAAGATCCCTGTCACTCCTTCCAGTAAGGCCCCATTTGCCCCAGGCGCGCTGGTCATCGCTACCTTGTGCAACCCCAGAGAGAAATTCTGGGGGATGATTCTAGTGCTCGCTCCGGAAGGACTCAGCCTGAGCGGTGCCGAACTGGCGTCATTCGAGGATCTCGCCGTGATGGTTCGCGACGGGGAACCGTTCACTCCAGCAGTAGTCTTCTTTCCAATGCATCGCATCGAGCGTGTCGAACTCGACCTGGCCGATGGAACCTTGCCCTCGCTATCGCAACGTTTCTTCTCCAAGACCGGTCTGGAACCTTCCGTGGCCCTCGCGCCGCGTGCCGACTCTATTCCGATTCCCTCCAAGGAGCCGGCGTGAAGCTCTCGCAAGTCTTCACTGCTCCCAATCAGCTGACCCTCTTGCGGATGATCTTTGTTCCGTTCATCGTCATCCATCTGGTCGATGGGCACTATCTCTGGGCGCTTGTTCTTTTTGTCGTCGCCGGTTTCAGCGATGGACTCGACGGCCTGCTGGCTCGCCGCCTGCATCAACAAACGCTATTAGGACAGTATCTCGATCCCATCGCCGACAAGCTCTTGCTCAGTACGATGTTCCTCGTTCTTTCAATCCTTCACCGGATTCCCTGGAAGTACACGGTAGTGGTGTTCAGCCGCGATATCTCTATCCTCGCTGCGAGCGCTGTCCTGTTCGCTATTGCCGGTCTGCGCGATTTCCGTCCCAGTATTTTCGGCAAAGCCAACACTTTTTCTCAGATAGGCGCTGTCTTCTTCGTGCTCCTTCTGGATGTGAGGACTGTAAAGTGGATCTGGATCTGTCGCACCGTGTTTCTTCGAGCGACTTTTCTCTTCACCATAGTCTCGGCGTTGCACTACGTGATCCTCGTGCAGCAACGACTCCGCGAGCATACTCACGCGTTGCCTCCGGCTCCGAATCGATCGTCGTGATCGCGATTTGACCGCGTTTTCCCTAGCCACCTAGAATCTTAGGTTCGTTTCTCTGAGCACAACTTTCCTATGCCCCTTCGCCTTTTCAATACGTTGTCGGCACAAATTGAGGAATTCCGCCCGCTGCGGGACAGCGAAGTCCGCATGTACGCCTGCGGACCTACCGTCTACGATTACGGCCACATCGGTAACTTCCGCACATTTATCGCGGTCGATCTTCTCCGTCGCTACTTGCGTCAAAGCGGATACAAGATTCACCACGTCATGAACATCACGGACGTGGACGACAAGATCATTCGCAACTCTGCGCGAGATGGCATCACCGTACAGCAATACACAGCCAAATACGAGAAAGCTTTCCTCGAAGATGCCGGCATGATCGGCATCGAGCAGCCAACGCTTGTACGCGCCACCGAACATATTCCTGAGATGGCACAGTTCGTGGCGAGTTTGGTGGAGAAGGGCCTTGCCTACCGGACGGAGGACGGATCGTACTACTTTCGGATCGCCAAGTTCCCGCGGTACGGCAAGCTTTCGAAAAAAGACTTCAGCAGCATGCTCGACGGCGCCCGCGTCGACGTTGACGAGTACGACAAGGACAGCGCCCGCGACTTCGCCGTCTGGAAAGCGCCCAAGGCCGGCGAAGCGTCATGGAACACCTCGATTGGAACCGGCAGGCCTGGCTGGCATCTCGAATGCTCCGTGATGTCGATGCAGGAACTCGGCGAGAGCTTCGACCTGCACGCCGGCGGCGAAGACCTTATCTTTCCGCATCACGAAAATGAAATCGCGCAATCGGAGTCACTCACCGGGAAGCCCTTCGCGCATTTCTGGTTTCACGCCCGCTTTTTGCTGGTTGAAGGCGAGAAGATGTCGAAGAGCCTCGGAAACTTCTTCACCCTTCGCGACCTTGTGTTGAAGGGACACAAGCCATCATCGATCCGATATCTGCTGACGTCGGTTCCCTACCGCAATCAACTCAATTTCACATTTGACGGGCTTAAGCAGGCCGCAGTCTCAGTAGATCGGCTCCGGAATTTCCGGCTTCGCCTGACCGCCGGAAATTTCGGCGACGGCTCCAACAAGCAGATGCAGACGTTGGCTGCCGACGCAATGGATCGCATGCGCACCGCCCTCGACGACGATCTCAACACCGCACAGGCCCAGGCCGCCATCTTCGAAATGGTGCGACAGGCCAATACCGCCTTCGATACGGGTGACGTCAAGAAAGAGGATGTCCCAGGTTTGCTTGCCGCTCTTGATAAGTTTGACGAAGTCTTCGCGGTGATCCATGACGACGACATTCCCAAGATGAAGCAAGTTCTCCAGTGGGCTCAGGCGGAAGGTCGCGAAAAGGATATTAGTCAGGAACTCAACGACGCGATTCAATCAGCACAACTCTCCGATTCCGATATCGAAACCAGGATCGGCGAAATGAAGGCAGCTCGAACCGCTCGGGATTTCAAGAAATCTGACGCCATTCGCGCCGAGCTTGCCGAGGCCGGAATTTTGGTCGAGATCACAAAAGATGGAATTCGCTGGCGGCGGAAGTGATTGTTAACTCCGGCCGGCGTCATCCTGAGCGGAGCCGCTTTTCAGGCGGAGCGAAGGATCTCCTACCTGCCGAATTCCGCTCTAAATTCATTCCTCAGGCGGTGTTAATCTGAGAACTGGCATCTGATATCTGACAGCCAGTTTTGTGAAATCCTTCGACGAGTACCTCCGCGACGCCGAACAAGCCCACGGCCACCTGTGCGCCGGGCAGGTACTGGGCGTCCGGCTGGCGATGCTGGGCCTGCAACGACTTGGCATTGACGATCCTCAAGGAACAGATCGCAAGCGCCTGGTCACGTTTGTTGAGATTGACCGCTGCGCCACCGACGCCGTAGCCGTCGTAACGGGCTGCCGGCTAGGAAAGCGGGCCCTCAAGTTCCGCGATTGGGGAAAAATGGCGGCTACGTTTGTAGATGTGAACAGCGGCAAGGCCATCCGCATCGCAGCGAAAGAGTCATCGAAAGCGCTGGCCCGCCAGTTGCATCCGGAAATTGAAAACAAGAATCAGCAGCAGATGCTTGCGTACCGCGAAATGTCAGATGAAGATCTGTTCGCAACGCAATGGGTGAAAGTGGATTTGCCGCCAGAAGAATTTCCCGGGTACAAAGGTGAAAGAGTCACTTGTGCTCAGTGCGGAGAAGGAATCAATTTCCGACGAGAAGTAAAGCGCAATGGAAGGGTCCTGTGCCTCTCCTGCGCAGGCGAGTCTTATTACACGTCGGCAGACTAATGCCATAGCCACGAAGAACACGAAGTTGCACAAAGGACTTGATACACGAGATTTCCTTCGTGCCCTTAGTATCCTTCGTGCTTGAGGGTCGCTAGCTAAGCCGCCTGCTCGAACGCGTGCGCGACCCGCAAGATCGTCGCTTCGTCGAAGTGCTTCCCCAGAATCTGCAGCCCGACCGGCAACTTCTCCCGCGTCTCTCCGCAAGGCACCGAGATTCCGGGAATACCCGCCAGATCGGCGGTCACCGTGTAGATATCCGCCAGATACATCGACAGGGGATCATTCGATTTCTCGCCCAACCGGAACGCCGCTGTAGGACTGGTCGGTGTCACAATCGCATCAACTTTCGCGAATGCCGAATCGAAGTCGCGCGTCAGAAGGGTGCGCACCTTCTGGGCCTTCAGATAGTAGGCGTCGTAGTAGCCGGCGCTCAACGCGTATGTGCCCAGCATGATGCGACGCTTCACCTCGGGACCAAAACCTTCATCTCGGCTGCGTCGATACATCTCCGACAACGTTCTTACTCCCCGCGCTCGATGGCTGTAACGCACGCCGTCATAACGTGCCAGATTTGAAGATGCCTCCGCAGTAGCAATCAAATAGTAAGTGGGGATCGCATACGGCGTGTGCTGGAGCGACACGGGGACGATCTCACATCCCAAGCCCTTAAGCTTCTCGATTGCATTCTCGACTTTGGCCCGAACTTCTTCGTCCAGTCCCTCTCCGAAGTATTCTTTCGCGACACCTAGTTTCAGACCGCGGATGGGTTTGTCCAATAAGGCAACGTAATCGGGGACTGGAACATCCGCCGAAGTGGTATCCATCGGATCGCGGCCGGCAATCGTCTGCAGAACAATCGCCGCATCTTTCACGGTCTTCGTGAGTGGCCCGATGTGGTCCAGCGAAGATGCAAACGCGATCAAGCCATAACGGGATACGCGGCCATAGGTCGGCATCAATCCGACCACGCCACAGAATGACGCCGGTTGCCGGATCGATCCGCCGGTGTCCGATCCAAGAGTAAAAACCGCCATATCGGCTGCGACCGCGGCCGCCGACCCACCGGAGGATCCGCCGGGAACTCGGGTTAAATCCCTCGGATTGCGCACCGGGCCGTATCCGGAATTCTCATTCGACGAGCCCATCGCGAACTCGTCGCAATTCATCTTCCCGAGCACAACTGCGCCCGCCGCTTCGAGTCGCGCGACTGCAGTACAGTCATACGGCGGAACATATTTCTCCAGGATCTTTGATCCTGCCGTCGTACGCACGCCTCGAGTGCTCATCACATCCTTGATCCCGACCGGCACTCCCGCCAGCGACGGCAGAGGTTTCCCCTCAGTCACCATCCGATCGATACGGTCTGCCTGTTGTAGAGCACGTTCCTTCGATAGCGTCAGGAACGCGCCAATCTGCCCATCCTCTTTCTGAATGCGCATGTAATGCGCCTCGGCCAGTGCAGCGGCTGTCGTCTTGCGCTGTTGCACTGCAGAGCGCGCACCATCAATTGTTAGAGAAACCGGATTCATGAAAAATTAAAGGACTTTACTGACCACTGGCCACTGACCACTATCTTTCAATCACCTTGGGAACGCGGAAGTAATCCACATCGGGATCGGGCGCGTTCGCGAGAGCTTCGTTGTGTGGCAAGGATTTTCGCAATCCCTCAAGAAGATCTTCGCGCGACGCATACGCGAATCGTTCACTCCCCTGTTTCGCCTCATCGACTCCATACCGGTCCGACACCTGCGCCATTGGCGCCACGCTCGACGTATCCAATTCATTTAACCGGTCGACGTAATCCAAGATCGAATTCAGATCCCGCAGCATACTGCGGCGCTCTTCTTCGGTCAGTTCAAGGTTGGCCAAATCCGCGACGTAGGCGACATCTTGTTCAGTAACTTTCATGCGAGAAGGTGATTCTGGAAGTCTATTGATCTACTTTCTCTGGAGTCACGACGAATTCAATTCGCCGTACCGCCTCGACTGTGTACCGATTAATCGACGCCAGATAACGCGGGGCCAGCCCCTGCAACTCAGCCTTCCATCCTGCATCCGCAACGGCCACGTACAACACTCCGTCAACGAAGCTGAGTGCGCGAGTACGCTCGGCCACTGCCGATCCGCACACCACTGGCCACGCCATCAGGGGCGCTTGCCGGGGAGGCGCCTGCCGCAGCGATTGCGCAACAATCCTTTCCAGATCCGAGCCAGCCTGCTGCAAAAATGCTCCTCTTCTCCCATGACACCGGTTGCAGGGAAATGTTGATTCTAACATCCTGCGTTCGGTGACTCGGGACGGTAGTCACGCCGGAAATTCGCGTCTCACAAACTCAAGCGCTGCGTCGCGCGAGGGAAGCCGTCCCTCCAATTGCGCGTCCTCTACGGCATTCAAGATCTCGCGAAACTTAGGCCCAGGCACGTGCCCGGCCGCAATCAGATCGTCCCCGTTCACCAGCGGCGCTGGTCGAAGGTCTCCCGGAGGAGTCTCTTCCTGTTTCCGTTTCACGAACTCGTACGCCCCGAGATTCCGATTGCTCGACAGGCAGTCGGCTCGATGCAGGGCCAAATGCTCATCAAAATGCGGTAAGCGCAGGAATTTCTTCAGCGTTGATTCCTTCATCCGCATCGCATCGGCGAATCGCATGTGATTGTCCACGAGCGCCAAGATCTGTGCTGTCTCCTCGTTCGAAAAACGAAGCCGGGAGCAAATCGCCTCCGCCATCTTCACGCCCACATCGACGTGCCCATCGAAACGGATGCGCTCTGCGATGCGAAACGTTGAAGGCTTGCCCACATCATGCAGCAGCGCGCCCCAGGCTAGAGTCATCGGACAAGCCTGCGGCAGATGGTCGAGCAACAGAAGCGTATGCACGAACACATCGCCTTCTGGATGAAACTCCGGCGGCTGTTCGACTCCCTTCATTGCCGAAATCTCGGGCAGCACCTGGCGCAGCAGTCCCGTCTGATCCAGCAAAAGAAAAGCCCTGCAGCCTTGCCCTTCCGTCAGCATGCGCGTCAACTCGTCGCGCACGCGCTCTCGTGACACAACCCGAATCTGCTCTGCGAGTCGTTGAATTGCAGCGAGGGTCGAAGCCTCAATCTCGTACTGGAACCTCGCGGCAAACCGCACCGCCCGTAGCATTCGCAGCTTGTCTTCGCCAAAGCGAGTCTCAGGATCACCGATCGTTCGAATGATCCTCGAACGCAGGTCTTTCTGCCCACCGACGAAGTCAAGCACGTCTCCGCTGACCGGATCGAGCAACATTCCGTTGACCGTGAAGTCCCGTCGTGCCACATCTTCCTGGGGAGTCTTGCTGAACCGCACCTCATCTGGATGTCTGCCGTCCGAGTACCCAATGTCGCTTCGGAAGGTCGCTACCTCAACCGCATTCGCTTTCGATGCACCCTCCGCTGAGCCCCTCGAAACAACATCCTGGGGAGCAGGCACGAGCACCACACCAAACTGTGCCCCCACAGCATAGGTTTCCGGAAATATCTCCATCACCTGTCGCGGAGTCGCATCGGTCGACACGTCATAATCTTTCGGCTCACGGCCCAACAAGAGATCGCGCACACACCCTCCGACCAGATACGCCTGAAAACCGCGCTGGCGAAGCGTCTGCACAATCGATGTGGCAAATTCCTTCATTTCCGCTTTTCCATGATAGCGCCTCTCCTGCGCACAACATCTCGTTGCCAACCATTCACCACTGGCTACATGACACTTGTCATGCCCGCCATATGACGCTTTCAACTGGTGCCTCCACGTTTCCGGACGCATCATTCCATGGATCGAGCTGGTCTAAACCGGCGTCCGCTGAAAGAAAAATCGCACCGACGGAGGCGTGCAAATGAAAAGTCTCTCCTCTCTTCTAAGAGCTCTTGGCTGCATCGTTTTCTGCCTGGTGCTGTCAGCATCAGCATTTTTCCCCGCCAGCACCGCCGCAGCGGCGCAACCGCCTGCGGGATCCGACGCAAAGCTCATCAGCGACTTCGAAGATGGCACACCCAACGCCAAATTCGGCACCGGATGGATGCTCTCCACCGACAGCATCGCCGGCGGAAAGTCTACCGGGGAAATGAAAGTTGTCGATGGAGGCGCCAACGCCGGAAAGCACGCCCTGAGAATCACTGGCCTGATCGACGGAGGTCTGCCTTACGCCTGGACGGGCGTCATGTGGTCGCCGGGTTCCCAGCCCTTCGGCGCCGACAATCTCTCCTCGAAGAAAAGTATCGTTTTCTTTTCCAAAGGAGATGGCCAGACCTACCGCGTCCTCGTCTTCACCGTAAGCGGAGGCCAGATTCCCGCGCAACAAACGTTCACAGCGGGCGCCGAATGGAAGAAGACAAGCATGCCGTTCTCCGCTTTCAACGGCACTGACGGCCACGACGTCATGGCCATCCTGTTCGTCGGCGGCCCCGCCCCCGGCAAATTCGATTTTCAAGTCGATGATGTCAGCCTGGAATAGACGATGATCCCGGCATAGAGCGGGAAGGGCACGACTCAATCACGCCGTCGAGTGCATGTTTTCGAATACTATAGCCACATGCCCGACGCCTACATCCTCGGCATCGAAAGCTCCTGCGACGAAACTGCCGCTGCTGTCGTGCGCTCCGGGGAGCAACTCGTCTCAAACATTGTGGCTTCGCAGATCGCTACGCACCAGCCCTATGGAGGAGTTGTACCCGAACTGGCTTCACGTGAACACCTCCGCGCCATTGTTCCCGTAGTACGGCAGGCTCTCGCGGAGGCTAAGCACACCTACGAATCCGTCGATGCCATCGCCGTCACTCAAGGCCCCGGCCTTGCCGGCGCTCTCCTGGTCGGCATCAGCTATGCCAAAGCACTTGCGTTTGCATTAGACAAGCCGCTCATCGCCGTCAATCATCTCGAAGGCCACATCCACGCGGTGCTACTCGAGGAACGTCAAAAGGGAAACCACGAACTGCAATTCCCGGTGCTCGCGCTTGTTGTTTCTGGAGGCCATACACATCTCTACCTGGCCACTCAAAAAGGCGCGGCGTGGACTTATGAAAATATTGGCCATACTCGCGACGACGCTGCCGGAGAAGCATTCGACAAAGTCGCCAAATTGCTCGCTCTCGGCTACCCGGGCGGCCCCGTGATCGACCGCCTATCCCCGCATGGCGATCCCCATGCCGTGACGTTTCCCCCAGCGCAAATTAAGCACCGCGACCGCCGCGGACGCCTGGATGGCCGCGCGGTCGATCCCGCCGATGATCGCCCCCGCTTTGATTTTTCTTACAGCGGCATCAAGACGGCAATACTGCGCTACGTGGAATCGCACAAGATGCAAACTTCGATCGATTCGAGGCGCCAGGCTCTCGCCCAAATCCCAAAACCAAAGATCGAAGACTTTCTCGCCCACTGCGATAAGAGCACAATCGATTTGATCGCTTCCTTCCAGCGCGCGATAGTCGAAGACTTGGTCGGAAAAACCCTCGCCGCTGCTGATGCCTGCAACGTAGCTACCCTTTTTGTTACGGGTGGGGTTGCGGCCAACCAGGAACTGCGTCAGACCTTCGAGCGCGAAGCGGCCAAACAGGGCTTGCCGGTATTCTTTCCCTCACGGCCCCTCTCCACCGACAACGCCGCCATGATCGCAGCCGCGGCCTATCCCAAATTTCTTGTCAGAGATTTTGCGCCGATGGATTTCTCGGCCGAAGCCAGCATGACGCTGCGATAGTTCCAGGCTTTAATTTCTATTCCGACATCGCTGCGATCCCTTTCGGTCTCTGGCTGTACAAAGCCATACCTCCCGCCGAAAGAATGAGCAAGATAAACCGAGCTATCCATCGCAGGATCGATGCATCGGGTCCCACGGTTGGCGAGAATATATCTCTCACCACGAGATAAAGCGACAGCATCCAGAAAGCCCCAAGGACGACGCAAGCTCCAATCCATAGCTGATCAGGGTAACTTCGGTCCTGGGAAACAGTTTTGAAGGAAAGCCGTATCGTTTCCCTCTCGTATCGTCGTCCATCCCGATGGGCGGACCGCATAGCCACCACAACACCTATCGCAGCCAATCCGGCACAAATCAACGGTCTGATCCGAAAGACTGCGAAGCACGCGGGAATCATGGCTAGAGCATGTACGAGGACGGTGTTCCTGGACTGCGGAACACAACTCCTGCGGGAAACAACTCGGATGTTGGGATTGAACACCGGGCGCCAAGCTCGTACCAGCATGACCACGAACAGCGTGCGCAGACAAATAAGCCCGACATCGGGTTTCGCCGCCGCTGCCCTGAGGAAGGAAGTCCAATGAACCATTGCGAATGGGTCTACTGCCCCGCACCTTGTCCTCGGCCTTTGTCATCCATGACCTCTTCCAGCGCCGCGTCCAGCTGTGCCTCGACATCAATATCCTTGTAGATGACGAAGTCGGCCCGTTCGTCGGGCTTATAGGGGCCGTTAGCCTTGCTGGTCACGACAATGACGGGAATGTGTGACGTCGTTGCTTTCCCTTTTAGCGCGGTGATGAACTCGCCGCCCGACATCTTTGGCATTCGCATGTCCGTAATGACGAGCTCTACAGCGGCTCGCGCGATCACTTCCAGGGCTTCAACTCCGTTGGTCGCCGATTCCACGGTGAATCCTCGGGATTCCAGGTACTGGCACATGCTGTAACGAATCAGCATGGAGTCGTCGACGACAAGGGCGACTTTAGGCATAGGAGGACAGGCGCAGACCAGCGCCCCTCTCGGAAAGTAGCAGGATTCCAGCGCGGAGAACAAAGGAATTACTTAACGGAAGGTTACAGGAGTCACAGGTCGGAAACTGCTAGGCATCAGGATCTTGTATCCCATCCTCTATGTTCATATCCTTAAACTCGCTCGACTCGAAGATCTCTCCACACTCCTTGCACTCCACGAATTCCGATTCCTCATCGCGGCTTACGATCTGCACACGTGGATGCTTGCAAGGCTGCTTTGCATTTACGTTCGGGGGTGAGGCGGGCGACTTGGCGGTCATGGGATCCGGATTGGCCCCGGGATGCGTACCTCTTGAGGGCGTGTATTGCGCCGGAATTTTTGGGTATTGTAGAACGCCTTTACGTCTTGTCAAGACCTCTTCCGCCGCCAGGTTGTGGATTTGTAACGGGTAGTGCGAAACCCTTCGCGCCTTCTATCCCTGAATTCCGACCGTTTCCCTCGCATAAGATCAAGCCGTTCAGGCCAAAGTACTTGCCGTTCGAACGGACTTTCAGCGGGTTCCGTGCATAGGCTTGCTCCCTGGCATAGGAGTAACGTACAATTAAAGGCGACGAAAAAAGTCGGAATTATATACGACCACGTTGGTCGGTATTCCTATACTATCTTGCTAAAGCTGACGAAAAAAGCCGACTACGCCCTCATGGCAATGAAGCACCTTGCCGAGTGCGCCAGTTTGGGTTCGCGGAGCGCCAAGGACGTTTCCGATGCCTATGGCATTCCCCCGGAGGCGCTGGCGAAGATTTTGCAGAGGCTGGCGAGGGCTGGGCTCCTTCAGTCGCAGCACGGGACCAATGGTGGATACACGCTGGCCCGACCGGCACACACTATTTCCGCCTTTGAGGTCATCCAGGCTATTGATGGCCCACTTTTCATCACCTCTTGCGTTACAACGCGAGGTGAGTGCGATCAGACCGACCGCTGTAATATCCGCGAACCACTGCGCAAAGTGAATGAAAGCATCGAGGCGGTGTTGAAGCGGATCAAGATCTCGCATATGCGAGAAGAACCAGAGCAAGCTGGCTCGGAAGCATCGAAACCATCGGAATTGGTAACGATCACCTGAGCCGAAGAAGATTTGCAATTCATCTAACGATTAAGCGTCGCGTTCGTAAGCCAACGACTAAGGACTAACGACCAACGACGCCGTGGAGACAATCAATGAGCACGGATGTAAAGATCCCCCAGGCTGACACTCAGGTGCAAGCCACCAATGGCAAGGGCGTGAAGCTGCCCATTTACATGGACAATCACGCCACCACCCCGATGGACCCTCGCGTCCTCGAAGAGATGCTGCCGTACTTCATGGAGAAGTTCGGCAACTCCGCCAGCCGCAACCATTCCTTCGGCTGGGCTGCCGAGGAAGGCACAGAGATCGCGCGGGAGCGCATTGCCAAGCTGATCGGAGCGACAACAAAAGAAATTATCTTCACCTCCGGCGCGACCGAGAGCGACAACCTCGCGATCAAGGGCGCCGCCGAGATGTACCGCGAAAAGGGCAACCACATCATCACCGCGGTGACCGAGCACAAGGCAGTGCTCGACACCTGCAAGCGTCTCGAGAAGTACGGCTATCGTGTCACCTACCTTCCCGTGCAGAAGGATGGTCTGATCGATCTCGATGACCTGAAGCGCGCCATGGATGACAAGACGATTCTCGTCACAATCATGGCCGCCAACAACGAAATCGGTGTGCTGCAGCCGGTCGCGGAAATCGGCAAGCTTTGTCATGAGCGCGGAGTGATTTTCCACACTGACGCGACCCAGTACGTGGGTAAAGTTCCGACCGACGTGATCAAGCAAAATATCGACCTCGCCTCCATCTCGGCCCACAAGATGTATGGCCCCAAGGGCGTCGGAGCGTTGTATGTGCGGCGCAAGAGTCCCCGCGTGCAGCTTTCCGCCATCATCGACGGCGGCGGCCACGAGCGCGGTATGCGCTCCGGAACGTTGAACGTCCCCGGAATCGTCGGCCTTGGCAAAGCTTGCGCACTTGCACAGGAAGAACTACCGAAGGAGTCTTGCCGTCTGGCTGGTTTGCGCAATCGCCTTCGCGATCGCATCATGGGTCGCCTGGACGAAGCCTACATTAACGGCTCCACCGAACATCGTCTGCCCGGCAATCTGAATATCAGCTTCGCCTACGTAGAAGGCGAGTCGTTGCTTATGGGCATTAATGATGTCGCAGTTTCCAGTGGATCTGCGTGCACCTCTGCGACGCTTGAGCCATCTTATGTATTGAAGGCTCTCGGCACGGGTGACGATCTGGCGCACAGTTCAATTCGCTTCGGGATCGGCCGCTTCAACACGGAAGCAGAAGTCGACTATGTCGCAGATCGGGTAATTGAAACAGTTGAGCGCCTTCGCGAACTTTCTCCGCTGTACGAGATGGCGAAAGAAGGCATCAACCTGAAGGACGTAAAATGGGCGGGAGAGGCCCACTAAGCGCACTAGAAGTTGCTGGTACTCGACTATTGCAAGTCACGGTGTTGGCTGCTTCAGGGTTGCCGCGAACGCGGCGAAAGATTGCAGCCCACGGCGCAAGCCGTGGGGTCGGATGTAAATATTTAGGAAGCCCCGCAGGGGCGCAAGAGTACTCGAAAAGAATCAAGTTCAGGAGAAGCAGAATGTCCTATAGCGACAAAGTCATAGATCACTACAACCACCCCCGCAACGTCGGCTCGATGGACAAAAGCAGCCAGGATGTGGGCACCGGCCTGGTCGGCGCACCGGAGTGCGGCGACGTAATGAAGTTGCAGATCAAGGTGAATCCGGAGACCAACGTCATTGAAGACGCGAAGTTCAAGACGTTTGGCTGCGGCTCCGCCATTGCCTCCTCTTCGCTCGCGACGGAATGGGTGAAGGGCAAGACGGTGGACGAAGCTCTCGCCATCAAGAACATGGATATCGTGAAGGAGCTGTCGCTTCCTCCGGTTAAAATCCACTGTTCAGTATTGGCCGAGGACGCCATTCGCGCCGCGATCGGTGACTGGAAAAAGAAGCAGGACAGCACCAAGCCCGTCGCTGCCGAAGCGAAGTAGCCGCGAAGCGGCGAAAGAATGCAGCCCACGGCGCAAGCCGTGGGTAAGCCGATCGAATAGAAAAGCCCCCAACAGGGGCGAAAGAAACGCGCGTTCATGACAACGGCCACAGAAAACACGACTTCCGCCAAGGGCGTCACGGTCACCGAAAAAGCGATCGCGAAGGTCCGCAGCGCTATGGCGAAAGAAGGCATCTCGCCCGAACAGGGCGGCTTGCGTCTCGGCGTGCAGGGTGGCGGATGTTCCGGCTTGAGCTACAACATTCGCTTCGACACGCAGCCGCGCGAACGCGACCGCATTTTTCAGTACGGCGACGTACGTGTCTTTGTTGACCCGAAGTCGTTCATCTATCTGAACGGCATGACCCTGGACTACCAGGAAACACTGATGCAACAGGGATTCGTCTTCGTCAACCCGCAGGCCACGAAGTCCTGCGGCTGCGGTACATCGTTCTCCGCCTGATGCTGCCGAGTGCGGCGGACAGTCCCGTCCGTCGCCGCCTGCGCCACCCGACAAAATGGTCGAGCGAGACAGGCCGAGTGTCGGGCCGTATTGTGTAAAGGATCTGAACGTGACGACAAAGTCGTATTTGACTGAGATCGGAAAGCCTCTCCCGCAAGATACGCATACTTGCTGGTCGTGCGGAGCTATGCGAGCCGCACACTTCTGCGGTTCGTGCGGCAAAGTACAGCCGCCGGCGCCGGTCGACTACTTCACGTTCTTCGGTCTTCCGATCAAGTTGAATCTCGATGTCGCCGCTCTGGAAAAAGACTTCTACGAATTCAGCCGCAAGCTTCATCCCGATCTGAATGCTCGAGCCGGAAGCCAGGAGCAGGAATGGAGCCTTGAGCAAAGTTCCCTGCTCAACGACGCGTATCGCACGCTTCGCGATCCCATCAAGCGCACGCAGTACTTGCTGAAGCTTGAGGGGATCGAACTGGAAGAACAATCGAAATCTGCAACAGAAAAGGCTCGCGCCTCGGGAGAGCTAAAGAAACAGATCGTTCCGCCCGACCTGCTGGAAGAAGTCTTCGAGCTGAATATGCAACTCGAAGAACTTCGTATGAACAAAAAGGCAGGGGACGACGACCCGAACCTGGCTAAAGAAGTGGCCGGGCACAGAGCATCGTTAGAAGCCAAGTATGACGAGTTGTTTCAAGAGTTGCAGACGTACTGGGCCGAGTGGGACAAGCTGATCGACCGCAACCATGGATCGAAAGCTCCCGCCGAAGAGCGCGCAAAAATTACGGCCAAAATGGTTGACGTCCTGAACCGTCGCAATTACATCAGAAACTTGGTGAGAGACGTAAACGCAGTTTTGGAAGAGGGGTAGAGAGTAAAGCCGCGAAGCGGCGAAAGAATGCAGCCCACGGCGAAAGCCGTGGGTGGCTGAGTTGACAAATGAACCAGCCCCGAAGGGGCGGAAGAAGGGGTACGACACGGAGTCCGTCGGGACAGCACTCTCGCGCCCCGCACCAAAAACAGACATATGCTGTAACTGGTTTAGATAAACGAGGCTCAAATTCCCCCATGCGCATGAATGAATACATTACGCTCGGCCGGTCCGGACTTCGGGTCAGCCCTCTTTGCCTTGGCACCATGACCTTTGGAACTGAATGGGGTTGGGGCGCCGAAGAAAATGTCTCGCGCCAGCTTCTCGATCGGTATCTCGATGCCGGAGGGAATTTCATCGACACCGCCGACGGCTACACCGGTGGCAAGAGTGAAGAAATGCTCGGCAAATTTATCAGCGAGCAAAAGCTTCGCGACCGCGTCGTGCTGGCCACGAAATTTACTTTCAACGCTGATCCAGCGAATCCGAACGCCGGAGGCAACGGCCGGAAGAACATTCATCGCGCCTTGGAAGGATCGTTGCGGCGTCTGCAAACCGACTACATCGATCTTTATTGGCTTCATGCCTGGGACACCGTTACTCCGGTCGAAGAGGTCGTCGCATCGCTGAACGACCTAGTACGCCAGGGCAAGATCCTGCACTACGGATTTTCCGACACTCCTGCCTGGTACCTCTCTCGCGCCTACACGCTCGCCGAGAAAGAAGGCAAAGAGCCGTTGGTCGCGTTGCAACTCGAATACTCGCTCGTCCAGCGCAACATCGAACGTGAGCACATCCCCGCGGCGCAGGAACTCGGCCTGGCCGTCTGCCCGTGGAGCCCGCTCGCCAGCGGATTCCTAAGCGGCAAGTACCGGCGCGAGGGCAGCAGCGGTGCCGGCGACGGTCGCCTCGAAAAAGTGAAGGACTCCGGCAATCCCACGCTAAAGAAATTCTCCGACCAGAACTGGAGAATTCTCGATGTGCTTGTCGAAGTCGCCCGACAAATCGGGCGCCCGCCTGCGCAGGTCGCACTAAACTGGGTGGCCACGCAGCCGGGAATTACCTCAACCATCTTGGGCGCGAGCAAGTTAAATCAGCTCGAAGACAACCTGAAAGCAATTGAATTCACGATTCCCGCTGAATTGCGCAAGCGCCTGGATGAAGTCGGCGCTCCACCGTCGATTCATCCGTACGAATTCTTCGAGCCGTTCATTCAGGAAATGATTCACGGCCCAGCGCCTGTGCGAGCATGGCAGCCGACGCGACCCGAGCCAGTGCGGAGTGAAGAACTTCGAGGCGTGAAGGTGGAAGCTTAGTAGAAAGAGAGTCCCAGAAAGGAAGCATGGCGGAAGAACGCATCGTCGGAATCGATCTAGGCACCACGAACTCGCTCGTCGCGTTCATGCAAGGGGACACGCCTGTCGTGATCCCCGGCGACGACGGGTCGAACTTGGTTCCCTCCGTCGTTGCTCTCGACGAGAACAATCAACCGATCATCGGCAACTCCGCCCGCCGATATCTGATCGAAACTCCGGAACGCGCCGTCTACTCGATCAAACGCCTTATGGGACGCGGCGTCGAAGACATTCAGGAAGAACTCAAGCTGTTTCCCTTCCACCTCGCCGAAGACATTCAACCCGGCGAAGTCCTGAGAATCACTTTGGGCGACAAAACGACAACGCCTCCGGAAATCTCCGCGCTGATCCTGCGCCAGCTCAAGCGCAACGCCGAACGCTACTTCGGCGCGCCGGTAACGAAGGCCGTCGTCACGGTTCCCGCATATTTCAACGATGCCCAACGCCAAGCTACAAAAGACGCGGGACGCATCGCCGGACTCGACGTCCTCCGCCTTGTCAACGAGCCTACAGCGGCATCGCTCGCATATGGTCTCGACAAGAAGCAGAACGGTATCGTCGCTGTCTATGATCTCGGCGGCGGTACCTTCGACATCTCGATCCTTAAGCTGCATGACGGCATCTTCGAAGTCATTGCGACCAACGGCGACACGCATCTAGGTGGCGACGACATCGACAACTTGCTCATCACGATCGCGCTCGCCGACATTCAGGGCGATCTCAAGATTGATCTCCGTCGCAACGCGGAAGCCGTGCAGGCGATCCGCAAGGCAGTGATCGAAGCTAAGATCGCGCTCTCCTCGCAGCCATCCGTCAAACTGGACATCGAACTGCCGGAAGGAAAACGCTACCAACGCGAAATCACTCGCGACCAGTTCGAGCAACTGATCCAGCCCATCATCGACCGCACCGTCGGCCCCTGCAAGCAGGCACTCAAAGACGCGAATCTCAAGCCCGAACAGATTGATGAAGTGGTCCTGGTGGGTGGCTCCACGCGCATCCCTAAAGTCCGCACCCTGGTGACGGCGCTGTTCCAGCGCGAACCGCACGTCGGTCTGAATCCCGACGAAGTTGTCGCCTTGGGTGCCGCAGTGCAAGCCAACATTCTCGGCGGAGGCTCAGAGGCCACCGAAAACATGCTCCTGCTCGATGTCACGCCCCTGTCGCTTGGCATCGAGGTCGCCGGAGGCGTTACCGACAAGATCATCCTTCGCAATTCGACGATCCCTGCGTCGGCAACCCAGTTCTACACCACGCAGATTGATGGCCAGGCTAATGTCGCGATTCACGTCCTTCAAGGTGAACGCGAACTGGCAAGCGATTGCCGATCCTTGGCCCGCTTCGATCTGAAAGGCATTCCCCCGATGGCGGCCGGAATCCCGCGCGTCGAAGTCAAGTTTCTCATCGATGCAAACGGCATCCTCAACGTCTCAGCTCGCGAACAGCGCAGCGGCAAGCAAGCCGAGATACAAGTTCAGCCTAGCTACGGCCTGACGGACGAGCAGGTGGAAGGAATGATCCTCGACTCCTTCGACAACGCGGAAGAAGATTTCCGCAAGCGGCAGCTGATCGAAGCACGCAATGAAACCACAACGATTCTTACTGCTCTCGAAAAAGGGAAAAGCAGCCCGGCCTGGGGAAAACTGACGACCGACGAGAAGAAACAGATCGCCAAAATGGAAAAAGCCCTGGCTGCAGTCAACAAGGAAGACGATTATCAGGCGATCCGCAAAGCAATAGACGCGCTCAACCAAGGCACAACACGCCTGGCCGAGTTGATGATGGACACAGCTGTGTCGAGCGCCCTGAAAGGCAAAAACATGGACGAGACGGACCTGGGCGAAAGCCCAACAGCGCCTCATCCCATGGCGAAAGCAGAATTTAAATGATTGGTGTTTTTGTCATCCTGGGCGGAGCACGGCCGAGCGAAGCGAAGCCGTGGATGACAACGGCATAGCAAGTTGAGGAGCAACATGTCAGACGAAAAAACGCAAGGCACCGGAGCCGCTACCGTGGAAGCCCCGTCCGAAAATCTGGTCCAGATCACCTTCCTCCCCGAAGGCAAGACCGTCACCTTCGAGCACGGGAAGTTGCCCTATGAAGATCACGGCAAGGAGGAGTCCATCCTCGATATCGCCCTGAACTTCGGCATCCCGCTCGACCACGCCTGCGGCGGCAACTGCGCCTGCACGACCTGTCACATATGGGTCAAAGAGGGCGCCGAGAATCTCTCTGAAATGGACGACGACGAAGCCGACCGCCTCGACATGGCCGCCGACCTTCAACTGAATTCGCGCTTAGGCTGCCAGGTTCAGATCACCAAGCCCGGCAAAGTGGTCGTGGAAATTCCCGCGTGGAACAGAAATTACATTTCGGAAGAGCATCACTGAGAGTAGAAACTGACGAGGAACACAGATATGCCCAAGCAACTCACCTGGGACGACGCCGAAGACATCGGCATCGAACTTTCCGAAGCTCATCCTGAAGTCGACCCGCTAACGGTTCGCTTCACCGACCTTCACAAGTACGTAACCGAACTCCCCGATTTCGCCGGCGACCCCAAGGCCTCCAACGAAGGTAAGCTCGAAGCCATCCAGATGGCCTGGCACGAAGAATTCCAGGACCGCACCCAAGCCTGATAAGCTCTTGCTTCCCAAACAATTGTCATTCCGAGCGGAGTGCGTCGGAGAGCATAGCGAACCGACGCACGCAGTCGAGGGACCCTGAGTTTCCTCTTTGATCAGTGGTTGACGGTTTGAGAACCCGGGGCTCGCGAATCCGTCATCTTCCGATAGAACTTCTGCAGCGTATAAAACGCTAGCTTCTTCTCCCCCCGATTCGAGATCACGCCCTTCCGATTGTGATAATCCTGCACCCCCGGCAGCAACCGCGTCGGAGATCTAAAATCCATTAACACCCACGGCGTAATCCCCGCCAGTCCGGGTATCTTTTCGATCATCGCCAACTGATGCTGAAATAGGTTGTCTTGGTACTCCTCCGTCCACCGCTCGTCCGCTTGCCCATGTCGACCCGCTGGCGCCCCGCCTCCAAATTCACTCACGATCAGCGGCTTGTTCCAACTCGACTTCCACTGCATCCGATCTGCATCTTCCGGACGCCCCCAATACCATCCCAAATATTCATTCAGCCCCAGAACATCGAGCGCATCGCCCACCGGATCGCTGATCGTTCGCACATCAGCACCAGTCTCATCCACGTGATTCAACGCCGATGTGATCAGCCGCGTGTCATCCAGTCCTCTCGCGTCCGAAGCCAGTTGCTTCAGAAATGTCACGCGCTCGGGCTTTACCGGAGTCTCATTCGACAGCGACCATAAGATCACCGCCGCCCTGTTATGATCCCGCGCGATCATGTCCCGCAGTTGCGCCTGTGCACTCGCCAGCGTCGCCGGATTCGTCCAGTCGATATCCCAATACACCGGTATCTCCGACCACACCAACAGCCCCATCCGATCTGCTAGCCGAACCTCGTTCTCGTTGTGCGGATAATGCGCAAACCGCACGAAGTTACATCCCAATTCCTTCACCCATCCCAATAGCGTCTGCGAATCCTCCTGACTGAATGCCCTCCCGTCCCGGAACGGAGCCTCCTCATGCATTGAAATGCCGCGCAGAAAAATAGGCTTCCTATTCAGCAGAATCTTCGTCCCTTGCACTTCGATCGTCCGGAAACCAATCTGGTCGCGAACGCTATCGCGGCCACTAGTCAGGCTTACTTCGTATAGTTTGGGATGATCCGGCGACCACAACTCGGGCTTTGCACTAAACTTAAAGCTAGCCATCCCTTCAAAACCTGGTTTCAGCACCTCGCGCACATGCAACTCAGGAATTTCCAGCGTGACCTGCTGCCGAACCTGGGCTCCATTCAGCTGCACCCATCCTGAGATTTCATTCTGCGACCCGCGCGAAAGCTGCACCCAATAGTCCTGGATGAATGTTTCCGGCACTTCCACCAGCGCGACATCGCGTGTGATCCCCCCGTAATTCCACCAGTCATATTTCAATGTGGGCACCGACTCCACCCGCCGCACGTTGTTCACTTCAACGACTAAGAAATTTCCGCCGTCTCTAAGCGTGGACGTGACTTCAAAATTAAAAGCGGTAAAGCCTCCTTCATGCTCGCCAACCTTCTCGCCATTCAGATAAACCGTTGCCCGGTAATTCGCCGCCCCGAAGTAAACGAATTCGCGAATTCCCTCGCGCTTGTGATAACTGAACTCCCGCCGGTACCACACCGGGCCCTCGTAGAACATCAGGGATTCGCGTTGCGTATTCCAGTCTCCCGGCACATTCAGCACTGGAGCCAAATCAAAGCTGTACTCCACCCGATCGCTCTTCGTCCGTGGCTTCTCATCCCGAAAAAAACCTGATCCAACCCCGTTTTCGTATGGGTCCACAATCGCGTGCCACGCCCCATTCAGGCTTACGGTCGACCTTGCTGGGATGTTCGCGATGAGACTAGAGGAGGAGTTTGCGCCCCAGGCACAGCTACCCAAAAATAGGAATATCCATCGCAATTTCATGGGATTATGTGACTCCACGAGTATCGAAGTTCGTCCAGAATTCACCTAACTTTTTACAACCTTATGACATCAAGCCCTACGGGCAGGGCTTATGCTTTTTCCAATCGGGCTCACAAAGCCCCTCTCTCTCCGGCCAAATGGAAAAGGGCGCGGCCAAGTCCGCGCCCTTTTTTTCATCAGAATTAGAACGGTAGCGCTAGCCTACGGCTGGCTGTCGCGAGGCCATCTTGGCCCCGACCTGGCCCCTCATCACCCCATCGGAACTGCCGCCGGCTCCTCGACATTGGCCTCTCGCAGAAACTTTGCAGCTTCTTCCGGCGGAGTCGGATTGATATAAAATCCCGTTCCCCACTCGAATCCTGCCGTCTTAGTCAGCTTCGGCATGAACTCGATGTGCCAGTGATAGTGATCATTCGTCGGGTCCTGCGCCGGCGAGGTATGAATCACCAGGTTATAAGGAGGATTATCCAACACTCGATCCGCGCGCGACAGCAAGTTCTTCAAAGCCCGCGCAAGGTTCTCAAACATGTGCGATGACGAATTCTCGAACGCTGACTCATGCTGCTTGGGCAGAATCCAGGTCTCAAACGGAAAGCGCGGCGCATAGGGCGCCAGCGTCAGGAAATTCTCATTCTCTGCCACCACTCGAGTTCCGCCGTCCATTTCTTGCGCGATGATGTCGCAGAAAACGCAGCGCTCCTTATAGAGGAAGTACTGCTTTGCTCCCTCCAGTTCCTGTGTCACATTGATGGGCAGGATCGGCAATGCGATCAATTGCGAGTGCGAATGTTCCAATGATGCTCCCGCCGCTTCTCCATGATTCTTGAAAATCAGAATGTACTTGAACCGCCGGTCTTTCTTCAGATCCAGAATCCGATCGCGAAAAGTCCACAGCACATCTTCAATTCTCTTTGGCGGCAAGCTCGCCAGGGTCGAATTGTGATCGGGCGTTTCAATTATCACCTCATGCGCTCCAATCCCATTCATCCGGTCGAACATGCCTTCGGCCTGGCGGTTCAGATTGCCTTCAATACCAAGCGCGGGAAACTTGTTTGGAACCACGCGCACCGTCCATCCCGGAGTGTCTCGCTGCGCTGACCCGCCGTTCGGGTTCGGACGGTAGGCCTGGATCTCCGGAGGTGTCTTGCCCTCATTCCCGTAACAGAAGGGACAGAATCCTCCCTTGATCTTCATGTTCTCCCGCACGAAGTCGGTTGGGCGCTTTGCCCGATCTGTTGAAATGATTACCCAGCGGCCAACAATAGGATCTTTTCTAAGCTCCGGCACTACCTACATCCTTTCCATGCAATCTCGCGCAAACTTGATATTCTACGCCGCCAAGGAGGCGTTTCGAAAGACTTCGATCGCGGGGCGGGAATTACGCCCGTCATAATATACGCTCACAATATCGAAGCGCCACTGGCACGCTAGTGGTGCCTTCCGCAGATACTCCCGCGCGACCTCCGCAACTTCTCGGCGTTTGTGACGATCTACGGCGGCCTCGGCAGTCTTCACATCCTGCGATGTCCGTGTCTTCACCTCAACAAAACACAGAACGTCCCTTTCCCACCCGATCAGGTCTATTTCTCCGTGGCACTTGGGTGAACGAAAGTTCCCTCCACCATGATGTAACCCATTCTTCGCAACGCGAAATAAGCTTCCTCCTCGCCCTTAACGCCAACGCGCAAATGTTCCGCAGACACTTCACGACTCGGAAGATGTCTACCCAGATGATCGAGCCACCTAACAATGATCTGAACAAGCCTTCCCGGCAGCATACACACCGAGCTTACGGCACGACTCAGTTCCTCCCTGTGACGAACCGCACATCAGCACGAATTGAAATGCGAAGCGTTCTAAAACGGGAATGACCCTTCATTGCAGACAGCAGAGTGCCACGCAGCGACTCCACAAGTTGGCATTACTTTCGTCACGCTTGCCTTTGTCTAGGTCTTGATTGCTTAGTCCAACCGGTGGAGGATGCCCAGTGACTGAGCGGAGGTCAGACATTGGGCGTTGGCGGCGAAGCTGTTCTGCCGGATCTCATTCCGGAAATCCAATGCTCAGACTCCGGTGCGACTAAAAAGCAACTCGAAAGCCAGAGCCGGACACTGTGCTGTACGCATTCCTTTTGGAAGGTGCCGTATGAACTGATCTGGCGTTCGCTACCGGGTGGGGAGGACAGGTGAAGACAAAACCGAGGCATCCGAACAGCAACACAAGCGCCCTGCCGATAATCGTGATTGAAGATGATCCAGGATTACGGGGAAGGGTCTGCTCAACCCTCGAAAGCGAAGGCTATCCGGTATTCGGAATCGATTCTAGCGTGGATGTAGTTGGCCAGCATTCAAACTGGAAAGTGACTGGCTTGGTTGTGGGAACAATGCAGTTGAAGTTATCTGTCGCAGAACTGCGTTCTTGGCTTTCTCACGCCCGGCCCGACTTGGAAGTGCGCACCGTATTTCTGTCTGAGGCGCTAAGGCCCAAACAACTGGTCGCAGCGATACTAAAGCTCATCGGTCACCCTCCCGACACTCAAAGGATTCTGGTCGTGGATGACGAAGAGCCAATCGCCGAGATCACGTCCATGATGCTGGGGGTTGCGGGTTACAGGTGCCGTTCCGCACTCGGTGGTCAGGATGCTCTGAAACTTCTTGATTCTGGGGAATCCTTTGATCTGATCATAAGCGACCTGATGAACGCCCCGATGGACGGCATCACCTTCGTCGCACTCCTAAAGCAAAAGTATCCGGACATCCCCGTCTTGATTTCAACTGCAGTGCACGACGTCTCGGCTTCCCTGGCAGCTCTCCGAAATGGCGCGTACGACTACCTTCTGAAGCCATGGGAGCGCGAGCAGTTGTACTTCGCCGTCAGCAGGGCTTTGGAATATCGTCGCCTGAAGATCGAGAATACCCGTTTGAGGACAAAGATCGCCAAGCTCTCCAAGCGGCCGATCCGGAGCAAGCGACACTGATTTGTTTGCTGGTGAATTACATAAGCCGTTGTATGTTTGAAGCGCCCGACCAAGCTGCGGAAAACTGGCATCACGAAAAGGTGAGAGTAGTTTCTTATGGCCGAGAGAATTCTCGTTGTTGATGATGAAGAGCCGATTCGCGCGATTATTAAATCAATTCTCGACACAGCCAACTATCAGTGCCAACAGTGTGACTCGGGAACTGAAGCACTGCGCATTCTTGACGAGAATGGTCCATTCCAACTCTTGATTTACGACCTCCATCTGAAAGACATGGGCGGCATTGCATTACTGGCGCGGATCAGGGACAAATATCCCGAACTGTCGGTTGTGATGGTCACCACTGTCCATAACATCTCGGTTGCGGTGAACGCCATACGAAACGGCGCCTATGACTATCTGCTCAAGCCCTTCGAGCGCGAACAACTGCTGATCACAGTTGCCCGGGCCCTTGAACATCGTCGATTGCTAACCGCCATGAAAAACCTGGAGCGGTCCTATGATTGCACGATCGAAATGCTTGGAAATGCGTTTGACGCGAAAGGTCAAAACGCTGAGGGCCATGCTCGCCGCGTAACACTGTTCATGATCGCCATTGCTCAGGCGATGGGCCTGCCGCGAGAGCAGATCAGAGGCTTTGCTCGCGGCGCATTTCTCCACGATATTGGCAAAATTGCAATTCCCGATTCCATTCTGAGTAAGCCGGGGCGATTGGTTCCTGAAGAGACCGTGATCATGCAGACCCATTCATACCGCGGATATCAAATGATTCACAACATCCCGTTCCTCGCAGACGCCAGCGAGATTGTGTGGTGCCATCATGAGAACTTCGATGGTAGTGGCTATCCTTGGAGACTGAAGGGCGAAGAAATCCCCCTTGGAGCACGGATCGTCGCGATTGCAAACACGCTGGACTCGATGACTTCGGACCTCCCGCATCGCCCGGCACAATCGTTCGCGGCTGCTCACGCTGAAATAGTCGATGGTCGCGGCGTCAGTTTGATCCAGAAATCGTAAAAGTATTCTCGGAAATACCCGCCAAAACTTGGGACGACCTGCGCCGTGAAATCGAAGGCCAGAAAGAATAATGAAGAGGGCCGGCTTTAGCCCTTGCACGGTCACCCGACTGCCCCATCATTCATCCTCACATCCTCAGCAACACACCTAGTTTCCCCTTGCAGGGAACACCTGATTGCTGCAACAGAACGCGCCAAATATCCTGTTTTCAGGGATTTTCCCGCGGTTTCAAATGAACCGGAAAGCGAATTCGGCAGGAGTGCTGGCAGCAACAAGTCAGTGTCCGACGCAATATTTAACGAAGGCGGGTCTTTCTTTCTGGCCAGCTTTAATGATTTACCGAGGTGCGAATGAGGATTGCACAGGTAGCGCCGCTTTACGAGAGTGTTCCGCCCCGTCTTTACGGAGGTACGGAACGAGTTGTCTCCTGGCTGACCGAGGAACTCGTGCGTCAAGGCCACGACGTCACGCTGTTCGCCAGCGCCGATTCCCTCACCAACGCACTCCTCGTTCCGGCATGCAATCAAGCTTTGCGCCTTGATCCTAATTGCTGGGATCCGATCGCCCGCCATATCCACCAGATTGAACAGGTCCTCCAGCGCAAGGACGAGTTCGACATCGTCCATTTTCACATCGACTATTTGCACTTCCCTACAAGCCGTCGCCAGCAGATCCCTAATCTGACGACCCTTCATGGTCGTCTCGATATTCCGGATCTCGCTCCTTTATTCCGCGAGTTTTCTGACATGCCGGTCGTGTCGATTTCAGACGCTCAGCGGCAACCTCTGCCTTGGACCAACTGGCAGGGAACTGTTCATCACGGAATGCCAGTGGACAAGTTCATCCCTTCCTACGATTCCGGGAAGTATCTCGCTTTCCTTGGACGGATATCGCCGGAAAAAGGTTCCGATCAAGCTATCAAGATTGCGCTTCGGGCAGGAATGCCGTTGAAGATCGCGGCCAAAGTAGATCGTAAGGACCAGGACTACTATGAGAGCCAGATCAAACCGCTGCTGAATAACAACCTTATTGAGTTTGTCGGCGAGATCAGTGATCGTGAGAAGAACGAATTTTTGGGAAACGCTTCTGCCCTGCTGTTTCCCATCAACTGGTCTGAGCCCTTCGGACTCGTTTTGATCGAAGCCATGGCTTGTGCGCTACCCGTGGTGGCTTATCCGCTGGGATCTGTCCCCGAGATTATTGAGGACGGCATCTCAGGATTTATCGTGCATAATGTCGAGGAGGCCGCGGCCGCACTGAGGAAACTTTCCAACGTGGATCGGCGCGGGTGCCGCCGTGCCTTCGAAGAGCGCTTCTCCGTCAGACGCATGGCCCACGACTATCTGGCCATTTACGATCGCATCATAAAACCAGAACCCGACTCGCTGGCACTGACCGATGGAGATCTCAATTGGATGAAGTTAGCACCTCCCAGCAGTACTACATAGCTGCCGGATCGTCCCCGTCTGACGATCGCGCGCGGGTACTCAAATACGGAAAATGTTTCGCCGTGTTCAACCGTTACGGCGACATCGAGCCACTAGGCCTCGGCGAGCACGGCATCTTCTTCCGTGGCACAAGGCATTTGTCTGAGTTTGTCCTTGGTCTCTGGGACGCTCGCCCCTTGCTCCTCAGTTCGACCGTGAAGTCCGACAACTTTTCCTTCACAGCCGATCTGGCCAACGTTGATGTGGCTGAGAATCAGAACATCGCAGTCCCACGCGGCACACTGCACCTGGTCCGCTCGCGCTTCCTGTGGCGCGATGTCGCTTATGAGGAATTGCTGATCGTCAATTATGGCCTGACGCCCTTGCGCGTGCCCATCCGCATCGCCTTTGCCGCCGACTTCATCGATCTCTTCGAAGTGCGTGGCATGCGTCGTGACGCACGTGGCCGCCGTCTGGACGACGACATCACCAGCAATTCTATTGTCATGACCTACGAGGGGCTCGACCACGAAGTTCGCCGTACCCGGATCACCTGCGATCCCGCTCCGCTCCAGATCACGTCTTCGGATCTGCGTTTCGAAGCAACTCTGGGACCTGCTAAATCCGCTACGTTCCACTTCACCATCGATTGCAATCCCGGAATCCACGCTCGGCCCATCGGCTACGAGCGCGCCATGGCTGGGGCCGAGACTGAACTCAAAGCCGCGTCCGCCAATTTTTGCGATATCTCCAGTTCCAATGACCGCCTGAGCCGCTGGATCCGCCGCTCCCTGGCCGATGTCGAAATGATGACCATGGGCAATCCGGAAATGAATTACCCCTACGCCGGCGTTCCGTGGTTCAGCACCGTCTTCGGACGCGACGGCATCATCACCGCTATGCAAATGCTCTGGATCGCTCCCCAGATCGCCAGGGGAGTCCTGCAGTTTCTGGCTTCGACGCAGGCGACCGAGATCGATCTCAAGAACGAAGCCCAGCCCGGCAAGATCATCCACGAGACCCGCCGCGGAGAAATGGCCAACCTCGGCGAAGTTCCGTTCGGTCGCTATTACGGCAGTATCGACAGTACTCCGCTATTCCTCATGCTCGCCGGATGCTACTTCGACTACACCGGGGACGTGAAATTCCTCGAGCACCTGCGCCCTCACATCGACCTCGCTCTCGAATGGATCGACCGCTATGGCGACGTTGATGGCGACGGCTTCATCGAATACGCACCGCACGGCGAGAAGGGACTCATCCAACAGGGCTGGAAAGATTCCAACGACTCCGTGTTCCATGCCGACGGAGCAATCGCCGACGCCCCAATCGCTCTCTGCGAGGTACAAGGCTACGTCTATGCCGCAAAAATGGCGGCGGCAAAAATCTATGCCGCCTGGGGAGACTCACAGCGACAACGGTCATTGGAAAACGAAGCCGCCGAACTGCAACACGACTTCGAAGAAGCTTTCTGGTGCGACGACATTTCCACCTACGCCCTCGCACTCGACGGCCACAAGCGGCCCTGCCGTGTACGTACCTCTAATGCCGGACACTGCCTCTTCTCGAGCATTGCTAGCCCGGAACGAGCAAGTCTCGTCGCGCACACCCTGGTCAGCCGGGATTTCTGCAGCGGATGGGGTATTCGCACCGTAGGCCGTCACGAGGCACGTTACAACCCGCTCTCCTACCACAACGGCTCGGTATGGCCCCACGACAATGCCATGATCGCCGCCGGCATGGCCCGCTACGGCCACCGCGAATTCGCCGGACGCATCCTCATGAGCCTGCTCGACCTCAGCAGTGCAGTCGAACTTCATCGACTTCCCGAACTCTTCTGCGGAGTCGATCGCCGTGAGGGACAGGGCCCCACTCTTTACCCCGTGGCATGCTCGCCCCAATCCTGGGCAGCGGGCGCGGTCTTCATGCTCTTGCAGGCATGCCTCGGCATAGGCATTGACGCCAAGCATCATCGTGTCACTTTCGACCGTCCTTATCTGCCGCAGGGAATACCGCAACTATCAATCCGCGATCTCCGCGTCGAGGACTGCCGGCTCACTCTCTTTATGGAACGCGACTCCGGCCCAGTCCGGATTCAGGTCGTCGAAAAGCACGGTGACGTCGACGTGGTAGTGAAATAAGAACTCAAACCATAAACCACGAAGGGCACGAAGAGACACGAAGGAATCGAGTCTTAGCTCTTCCTTCGCGAACCTCCGCGCCCTGTTTGATCACTGACTTTGAACTTCTACGCGTTCTTTTCGACCGCCGCGATGCACTCCTCAAGCACATCCACTGCGACGTCTGCTTCTTCCTTCGTGACGATTAGCGGAGGACACAGACGAACCGTGCTCGGTCCGCAGCCGAGGAACAAGATGCCTTTCTCGAATGCCAACTCAACAATCCGATCGCGTTCGGCACTCCCGTATTCCTTGGTCTGCTTGTCCTTCACGATTTCCACGCCGATCATCAACCCGCGTCCTCGGACATCGCCAACCAATTTGTGCTTCGACGGCCAGTCCGCCATGCGCTTCATCATGTGACCGCCAACTTTGGACGAGTTCTCCAGTAGATTTTCCTTTTCAATCACATCCAGAGTTGCAAGCGCTGCCGCAATCGCGACCGGATTTCCTCCGAACGTCGACGCATGCGATCCCGGCACCCAGTCCATGATGTCCGCCTTGGTCATGACAACACCTAGCGGCATCCCGGAGGCAATGCCTTTGGCCATGCAAACCATATCGGGCTCGACACCAGTGTGCTCCACGGCAAACCATTTCCCAGTTCGCGCGATGCCGCTCTGCACTTCATCGACCACGAGCATAATTCCGTGACGATCGCAAATCCGCCGCAACTCCTGCATGAACACCGTCGGAGCCACCACATAGCCGCCCTCGCCCTGCACTGGCTCGACGAAGATTGCCGCTACTTCTTCGGGCGCCAACGTCGTCTTGAAGAGTTTCTCTTCGATGAAACGCGCACAGCCGAGCGCGAACTGCTCCGCTTCCGGCGCTCCACCTACGCACCCGCGATACACATCCGGATACCGGACATGCGTCACGCCGGGCACCAGCGGAGCAAAGCGCCGCTTCTGCTGAGGCTTCGACGCGGTCAGCGAAAGCGCACCCATTGTCCTTCCGTGAAACGCGCCGAAGAATGCAATCACGTTCTGCCGCTTCGTGTGATAGCGCGCCAGCTTCAGCGCGCACTCCACTGCCTCCGCCCCTGAGTTGCCGTAATAGATCCGGTGCGGCCCCTTCATGGGAGCGATTTTCGACAGACGAGCGGCGAGATCCACCATGTTCTCGTAATAGAAATCGGTGCCGGACATGTGGATCAGTTCGCCCGCCTGCTTCTGAATGGCAGCAACGACATGCGGATGACAGTGCCCGGTAGAAGTCACGGCAATGCCTGCGGAAAAATCAAAGAACTCGTTGCCGTCGACATCGGTTACGACGATCCCGCGCCCGCTCTTGGCGACCATCGGATACGACCGTGTATAGGACGGCGAAATGTATTTCTCATCGCCCGCGAGCACGCGCTTGGCGTTCGGCCCAGGCAGGGCGGTCTTGATCTTGGGACCAATGGTTGTGGTCATGGTAGTCATGTTATTCCTCCGTTCGAGAGTGGCCAGTGGTTAGTGGCCAGTGATAGTGAAGGGGTCTCGCAGGCGCGCTCCGGTTTGAACGTGCGAATGACGAGGCGAATCAGGGCGATGGAAGGAAAACTAGTCGCTACCGAACAGGGAAGGACGCGATCGCGAAGGGAGGTTGGCCCGATACCGCCGCGGACACACCAGGCAGTCCAGCCAGCATTCGGCAGACTGGGCGTGCGGAGGACGCGAATTGGGGTTGCGGTGCAGCATCGGTCGCGGACGACATCAATATTGATTATAGCGACAAGAGATGCCGCGGCGTAACCCCCTAAATGTGTCGATGGTTGGTGCCCGGTAGTCATTGGCCGTTGGCCGTACGTCACCCGTTCAGTGGGACCGTGGTTTCTTTCGCCCCTTCGGGGCTTCTCTCTTGTTCCTTCTCACCCTGCGCTTGCGCGCTGGGCTGAATTCTTGCGCTCCTTCGGAGCTTTGGTGGCCGATGTTGGCGGCTTGCGTGGTGCGGGCTTCGTCGATTGCGTGGGCTGGGATGGTTTCCTGAAATTGTGGGCCGGGACGTCGGCGGGAGCGGCGGGTGTGTAGGCAGTTTGCAGAGGAGCGCTAGCGCTCGCTGCGCTCGCGCTTGCTGGACGGGCGAAGACGCCCGTCCCCACACGAGTTGTGGTGGTGGCGATTGCTTTTTCTCTAGCTCTAGCTTCCGAGGCTCTTTCTTCGGCGAATCTCTTTCTGGCTTCTTCTCTTGACTTGGCTTCGGCGGCGAAACGTTGGGCTTCGTCGCGGGCTATTTGTCGGGCGGCTTCGGCTTTTTGTTCCCAGTAGTGCGGGCCTTCGGGTCTGACGGGAAGATTGGGATTCGCGGCGACTGCGGGGAGATCGATCGGCGTGATCTCGGCGAAGTCTTCTTCGGGTTGCGGTTCGGGGTATTTCGGGATCTCCGTGACCATGTCTTTGGTGTGGATGTTGTATTTCACGCGGGTGGCGTTTTTCACGGCGATGTGGAGGGCGCGCAGAATTAACGTTGCGCGCTTAAGGTCGATGGTGTTGCGCATCAGCGCGTTGATGACTTCCATCAGAGCGTACTGGATGGATTCTTCGTCTTCGATCAGCGCGATGGGATGAAGACGGCTTTGTTTGGGACGGCGGACGGTGCGGTGCGCGTTCTGGTGGAAGTAGCAAAATTCTTCGCCTTTGAGGGCTGGGGAGCCGCAGCGGACTCCGGTGACTTTGATATGAGTGCAGGTTCCGTTTTGGGACATGATGAGTTTTACCTTCTCGCAAATTCTTTGATAGTGAGGCCGCAAAATCTTGGCTTCACGGGAGTCAGGGGCCGCGCGCAGGATGGTATCTGCGTAAAATCTTGGGAAGACAGGAGTTGTAAGCAAAATATTGCGGATTAAGGAGTTAATGGATCTTTTGGGGAGTGGTGGGAGTTTGGATTCGGGAAGCCATGGGTCGGCTTGCGGTTCCTGGCTTCCGGCTTCCGGAACTTCGGCTTTTGGAACTCGGTCTTCGGCTCTCGGTCGTCGGTTTTCCGATTCAGCGGGGGACGGGTCTGTGCTTGGGGAGATCCCTCCGCCCGCTCGTGAAAACGCGGGCGTTCGGGATGACGCCCGTTTCGGGGAGGGACTGGCTGGCATGGTCCCAATGTGAAGAAAGGAAAATCTTGAGTAAAGGTTAGATGTCACAACGAGTGAAATAAATCTGTGGAAATCGGATGGGGAGTTCCGTTCTGGGATTGGATGAGAGGAGCACGAAAATCTCAAGAGGTTGAGAGCTGTGGAATCCCACTCTTTCGCGAAAAGCACGCGAAAGGATGGGGCACCCCACAGGAGGACGTGTACCGATGCAATGTTTTAGCGGGCGGGTTGTTGGCGAAAGGGTCGATATGCGGCAAGAACACTGCGGCCCAGAAATCCGGGCCGCCGGACGGGCGAGGCGCCCGTCCCTACATGAGCATTTTTGACTTCCCACACTGCGCGCCTTAGCATGGCTGGACTGTTCCCATGTCTCGCAAAGGCGGCGAGACATGGGGCACCCACTTGTTCAGGGGACGGGGAGCCTTGCTCGACCAGACCATTTCTCACTACCGGATCGTCGAGAAGCTTGGCGGCGGCGGCATGGGTGTCGTCTACAAGGCCGAGGACACGCGTCTGGGACGCTTCGTTGCGCTGAAGTTTCTGCCCGAAGCTCTGGCGCAGGATCGGCAGGCGCTCGAGCGCTTTCGGCGCGAGGCCAAAGCTGCATCGGCGCTGAATCATCCGAATATCTGCACGATCTACGACATCGGCGAGGATGCGGGCAAAACTTTCCTCGTGATGGAGTTCCTCGACGGCGCCACGTTGAAACACCTGATCGCCGGGCGTGCGATGGAACTTGAAACGATTCTCTCGTTAGGGATTGAGATTGCCGATGCTTTGGATGCCGCGCACTCGGAAGGCATTGTGCACCGCGACATCAAGCCGGCGAATATTTTTGTCACCAAGCGTGGGCACGCGAAGATTCTCGATTTCGGCTTGGCCAAGGTGAAATCCGCGCCACCCGGTACGGTACCCGATATCACAGCGCCTTCTACCGTTGTGGTCGAGGAACATCTCACGAGTCCGGGATCGACGCTGGGCACGGTGGCGTACATGTCGCCGGAGCAGGCTAAGGGTAAGGAACTGGACAATCGCACGGACCTGTTCTCTTTTGGCGTCGTGCTGTACGAGATGGCAACCGGAGCGCTGCCATTTCGCGGCGACACCTCTGCGCTGATCTTTGACGCCATCCTGAATCGCGCGCCGGTGTCTCCGATTCGGCTGAATGTCGATCTGCCGCCGCACCTGGAAGACATTATCAACAAGTCGCTGGAAAAAGACCGCAACCTGCGGTATCAGCATGCGGCCGATGTGCGCGCCGACTTGCAGAGGTTGAAGCGGGATACCGACAGCGGGCGTGCAATCGCGCAAAGTTCAGGGTCGATTGCCGCCGCGCCGGATACGTCCGCGGTGAAGGCTCCTTCGGTGCCGACGATGGTGGCGCATCCTTCCGCGCCTTCGCAGGCGGTAGCGGCGCGATCAGCAACAGGCGTGGTCCCAGCCGCGAAGAGCCGCTGGCAAACGATAGTGCCGATTGCCGCTGGCGTGCTGGTGCTGCTGATTGTGTTGGGGTGGTATCTGCGTTCGCGGACGACGGCGAAGCTGACGGAAAAAGACAGCGTATTGCTCGCCGATTTCGTCAACACCACCGGAGATGCCGTGTTCGACGGCACATTGAAGCAGGCGCTGGCGGTGCAGTTGGAACAATCGCCGTACCTGAACATTGTTCCCGATTCGAAGATTCGCTCTGCGTTGCGGTTAATGGGGCGGTCGGGCGACGAGCGGATCACGAACGAGATCGCGCAGGAGATTTGCCAGCGGCAGGGAATCAAGGCGCTGCTGACAGGCTCGATTGCGGGCCTGGGAAATCATTACGTCCTTACGCTTTCTGCGCTCAACGGAGCAACGGGCGATGCCCTGGTGCGCGAGCAGGTCGAGGTCGACAGCAAAGAGCAGGTTTTGAAGGCGCTGGATAAGGCGGCCTCGAGCCTGCGGCAGAAGATGGGGGAATCGCTGGCCTCGGTGCAGCAGTACGCAAAGCCGCTGGAGCAGGCGACTACTTCTTCGTTAGAGGCGCTGCAGGCGTTCAGCCTCGGTCAGAGCGAACATGAAAAGATGCGCGACGACGCGGCGATTCCGCTGCTGAAGAAGGCAGTTGAACTCGATCCGAATTTCGCAATGGCCCATGCGACCTTGGGAGTGTCTTACTTCAATCTGGGCCGGCTCTCCGAAGGTGTGATCGCCCTGAAAAAGGCTTACGAGCTTCGTGATCGAGCCAGCGAGAGGGAAAGGTTCTACATCGAGGCGCACCTCCACGATGAAGTGACGATTGATCTGGAAAAAGCGCTGGAAGTGTATACGCAGTGGTCGCAAACCTATCCGCGGGATTCGGTACCCGGCGACAATGCTGCGCTGGCCTCGGGTGCGCTAGGCAGGCACGAGAAGGCGCTCGCATTTGCGAGCGAAGCGCACCGAGTGGATCCGCAAGACGGTTACGGGTACGACAATCTGGCGAGCGCGTACGAGGCGCTGAATCGCTACGATGAGGCCAAGAGTGTAGCGGAGGAGGCGGTCAGCAAGAAGGCAGATGGCTCGGGAGTTCATTTTGTGTTGTTGGATCTTGGCTACGTGCGGGGGGATCGCGCGGCCATCCAACATGAAGTTGATGCGGCCAAGGGAACTCCGTACGAACCGTTCATCATGTTGTTCAACACCGGTTGGAACATCCAACTGGGAAGAGTGAAAACCTCGCGTGAATTGTGGCGACATACGCAGCAGACTCTGATCGGATCAGGGGCCAAAGAAGTCGCGGGGCAGGTTATGTCGCTTGAAGCCTACGACTACGCGCAGATGGGTTACGAGAGCGAAGCGCGGCAAAAGGTGGCGGAATCTCTTGGGATCTCCAATGATCCGGACACGCGGTGGGGGGCAGCAATGGCATTTGCCGCAGCAGGCGATGCCGCGAAGTCCGCTTCGCTGCAGGAAAGCTCTCTGCGGGATGCTCCTGACAATGTATTCATAAGAACGATGATCGGCCCGGAGGTACGCGCGATGCAGTTGCTCGCCAGGAACCAGGCGGCTGAAGCGGTGAGCACACTCGAGTCGATTCGCGGCTACGAATTCGGAACCGGGCCCCGGGCGCTTGGTGCGACTCCGCCGTATATCCGCGGATTGGCATATCTCAAGCTGCACGATGGCGGCAAAGCGGCAGCCGAGTTTCAGCGGGTTCTTGATCACCGCGGCGCGGTGGCCTGGGGAATCGAATACCCGCTATCGCAAATGAATCTCGCGCGAGCGTATGCGATGCAGGGCGACACGGCGAAGGCGCGTGCGGCGTATCAGGATTTCTTCGCATACTGGAAGGAGGCCGATCCGGACATTCCGCTTCTGAAAGTGGCGCGGGCGGAGTATGAGAAGGTGAAATAGGGACGAGGGGTTAGGGCCAGGGGTTAGGGGAATAGGCAAAATAACGGCAGAGGCCACTTTCTTGCTGATCACTGACCACTGATCACTCTCCACTGATTTTTCGAATCGAACCTACGTTTCATCTCGGCGGATAGTTTGTAGTAGTCTTTGTGTATCCGGAAAATTATGCGCTCTGCTCAACACCCAAGCCGGTGGATGGTGATCCTTGCCTTCGGACTCGTGTATCTGTTCTGGGGATCGACGTACCTGGGCATTGATATCGCTGTACAAACCATCCCTCCCGCGTTGATGTGCGGACTGCGCTTTTCAGTGGCTGGCGTCGTCATGCTCGCGGTGTGCGCGGCAACTGGGCACAAGGTCTTGTATTCCCCGAAGCAGGTCGCTTTGGCCGCGATTGTCGGGCTGTTGTTGCTGATGGGTGGAAACCTTACGCTGTCTTATGCGGAGCTTACCGTTTCCTCGGGACTCTCTGCTCTGATTATTGCGATCACGCCGTTGTGGTTTCTGGTGCTCGATTCGCTCTTACTTGGCGATCATCACATCTCCGGGCGAGGCAAAGCTGGGCTGGCGTTGGGCATCGCGGGACTCTTTGTGCTGGTGTGGCCTGACCTGCAGGCTGGCAGCCTCGGCCGTCGCGAGCTCTACGCGTCCTTGAGCTTGATTGGTGGATCGTTCAGTTGGGCGCTAGGATCCGTGCTCTCAAAGAAGTGGCAGTCCGGGATGGATGTATTCGGAGCGACTGCGTGGCAGGTCACTGCGGCAGGAGCGGGCAATTTCATATTTGCTCTTTTCAACGGAGACCTGCATCACGCGACCTGGTCGCCGAAAAGCTTGGCGGCCGTCGGGTATCTCGTTGTCTGCGGGTCGTGGATCGGGTATACCGCATACATCTGGTTGCTGGAACACGTTCCCACGTCGAAGGTTTCCACATATGCCTACGTTAATCCGGTGGTGGCGGTATTCTTGGGATGGCTGATTCTGCACGAAAAGGTCGACCGATTCATCCTCATGGGAAGCGCCGTTGTAGTCCTATCAGTAATTCTTGTGACAAGCGCCAAGGTGAAAGAAAAAAAGATTGCAGAAGAATTAGCTCCGGTCGAAGCGGCTGGAGACTAGTAGTCACGGAGCCTCGGGCCAGTTCAGCCGTGCCTACGGCACGGGTTCATTTCTACTCCCAATTACCCGCCAGTGAACTGGCGGGCTACTGTCGATCGTCCCTCCGGGACGGGCTCTCAATGCGATTGATATTTGTTTTTCCCACCTGAGGCAGTAGGCTTTCTTCTTCTTTACTTACTCGTCATTTGCTCGCGCGAATAGTCTGACTTGGCGATGATGATTATGAGGCCGAAGGCATGAATCTCATGAATTGGCAGCGACCCTTGTTCGTTTCTCTGCTCCTCGCAGTTTCGGCATTGAATGCTTCCCGGGTCTCGCAAAGTCAGCGAGACCCGGGGCACCCCACTGTTATTGGAACGGTCGGGCAGATGCCGAAATCTTTGCCGCAGACGATCCTTTTCGGCGCTGCTTACTACGAGGAGTACTCGCCCACGGACCGGCTCGACGAGGACGTGCGGATGATGAAGGCGACCGGCATTACAGTCGTACGGATCGCAGAGTCTACATGGGGAACGCTTGAGCCTCAGGAGGGGGTGTTCGACTTCAGTCATGTGGATCGCGTTTTGGACGCGATGGACAAAGCAAACATCAAGGTAATCGTGGGCACGCCCACGTACGCGATTCCGACATGGCTCGCGCGCGAGCATCCTGACATTCTCGTCGTTAGTCCGCAGGGACAGGCTCAGTATGGGCGGCGACAGAACATGGACATTAGCAATCAGAATTTTCGGGATGCCGCGCAGCGGGTGATCGAGGCTTTGATCGATCACGTTAAAGATCATCCCCGTGTTATCGGATATCAACTGGACAACGAGACGAAGTCGTACGAGACCAGCGGTCCCAATGTGCAAGCGGCATTTGTGAAGTGGATGCGGGAACGTCATCCGGATCTCGCGACTCTGAACAAGGAGTTCGGGCTGGACTATTGGAGCAACCGGATCAATCGCTGGGAAGACTTTCCCTCGGCAAACGGATCGATCAATGCTAGCCTCTCCTCCGCGTTCGCCGAGTTTCAACGCGGGCTGGTTACGGAATATCTGGCATGGCAGGCCTCGCTGGTGCGGAAACATGCGCGAGGTGATCAGTTCGTGACACAGAATTTCGATCTCGATTGGCGTGGCTATTCCTACGGTGTTCAGTCGGAGGTGAATCATTTCGAGGCGGCGCGCGCGCTGGACGTGGCTGGGATCGATATCTATCACCCTACGCAGGATCACTTGACCGGCGCCGAGATCGCGCTGGGCGGTGACCTGGCACGTTCGATGCGCGGTGGGCAAAACTATCTGGTGATCGAGACGGAAGCGCAGGGCTTTCCCGAGTGGACTCCGTATCCCGGACAACTTCGCTTGCAGGCGTTCAGCCATCTCGCGTCAGGAGCGAACATGGTCGAGTACTGGCATTGGGGCACCACGTCGAACGCGATCGAGACCTATTGGCGCGGACTGCTCAGCCAGGATTTCAAGCCGAATCCCACTTATGAAGAAGCGGGGACGATCGGCAAAGACCTGGCCCGGCTCGGCCCGGACCTGGTGAACATGCGGAAGCAGAATCAGATCGCGATTTACGTCAGCAATCGGGCGCTGACGGCTTTCAATGCATTCAAGTTCGGATGGGGTTCGAAGGTTGGATATAACGATGTGCTTCGTCCGTTCTACGATGCGCTGTATCGCATGAATGCGGAGGTGGATTTCGTCGATCCTTCGACGGCAGATCTGTCGCGTTACAGATTGATTATTGTGCCGGCGTTGTATGCGGCATCGGATGCGGAGATTCAGCGACTCAACGACTTTGCAAAAACAGGCGGCCACGTGCTGTATACGTTCAAGAGCGGCTTCTCCGATGAAAATGTGAAGGTCAGGTCGACAGCTCAGCCCGGAATGATCGCCGAAGCAGCGGGCGTGCACTACAACCAGTTCACGATTCCGGAGGATGTTTCGCTCAAAGAGGATCCATACGGTACTGGGAAGGCGGACAACACAGTGCGATGGTGGATGGAACTGCTGACGCCGACCACCGCAACAGTGGTGGCGAAATATCACCATCCGGTCTGGGGCAAGTACGCGGCAATCACGCGGAATACATATGGCAAGGGAGAGGTAACCTATGTTGGCTTCATGCCGAGTGATGTACTGGCGGAGAAGATTTTGTCCGAAGCGGTGAAACGCGCTGGGTTGTGGGGGACACAGCAGGCGCTTCACTTTCCTACGATTGTGAAAAGCGGAGTTCTGGCAAACGGGCACGTTGTTCATTACGTTTTGAACTACTCAGCGGCTCCGGCGCGCGCGAGCTATGGCTTCCTGGCAGGGAAGGATTTGCTCTCGGGAGATGCAGTGCAGAAAGATGGCACGATTGCCTTACCTGCATGGGGAGTGGCGGTAATCGAGGAAGGGGCTCGATAGTTCTGACGGGATGGACCTGTTCTTCTGGCGTGAATTTCTCTGGTCGGGTAACCCGCACGATGAATCCCCATTGCACTCATTGTCCCGGCAAGTCAAAATCCTAGGCTCACAGGTCGGTCCATGGTCCCCACCCTTGCAAAGAACGCATGTGTGTCACCGCCCGGGGTTGCTTTCGGTTCCGATGAAGAATGCAGAGAAGTTGCTAGTCGCAGCAAGCCCTCGCCCTGATTCCATCAATTCCTTCTTTGGCAATGATGGGAACCATGACGAGCGCTGCAAACGGGTCTGCCCACCACCATCCCAGAGTGGCGTTGAGAAGCAATCCCGCTAGTAGAATCACGGACAGGTAGACACAGAAGTCAGTCTGTTTGGCGTCGGCATGCATTGCTGCGCTGCCGAGTTCGTTGCCAACCCTCTTTTTTGCCCGTGACACAAGCGGCATGACGACGAGGGATATGCAAGCGAGGACAATTCCCGGAATACTGTGCTCAGGTGCTTTTCTACGAACGAGATCGGAAACAGACTCGTAACTAACATAGAGGGCGAGTGCCAGGAAGCAGACGCCAACGAGCCGCAAGCTGAGCGTCTCACTCCGTTCCCGCTTTTGCGCGTCAGCGTCAACTGACATTCTCCAGAGCAGCACCATGCCAGACGTTACTTCAATGAAGCTGTCAATTCCGAATCCCACCAGAGAGATGCTTCCCGCAAGTGCCCCAGCAACAACCGCAACTAAACCCTCCAGGGTATTCCAGCCGATCGTGAAATACTCCAGGGATTTTCCGCGCTGCGCCACAGCTTTACGATGTGCAACCGTCTCCATCAGCAGAGCATACCAAGATACGGACCAGAGTTCTTGGTAGGGGCGACACCGGGAGTTGGCGTAACTTCGCCATTACACTCATCTTCCGACCGGACCCATGTGAAATGAACCGAAAGGAATCGGAATTTGAGTGCAATGGCCTGGTTACGTCAGTTATCTGGGATGACTATGAACGTTCCCTCTATGCTGGGAGGGCAGGTCCAAGCTGTACACAAGAACCGTGCCCAGCATGGCATCGCCTTCATGCCCGTCTTGCGGCGAACCAACCCATTGTCTCGAAAGCAGAGCGAACGATTCTGTGGCATATTGCCAGGCCTGTGGGTGGAATGTTGCTGGTGCGGACCTGTTTTTGCAGAATTTCGGGCGTCAGCTCCGCCTTGTTGCGTTGTTTTTTCTTGTCGTCCTCGCTGCTTTACTGGCGGCTTCTCCAA
>Ga0207693_10000191_pt1 | contig 56013 bp, 54 predicted proteins | sample LARL81metaG_FD_184347 | JGI IMG/M metagenome (GOLD analysis project Ga0207693, IMG submission 184347) | Corn, switchgrass and miscanthus rhizosphere microbial communities from Kellogg Biological Station, Michigan, USA - LAR L8-1 metaG... | ecosystem: Host-associated > Plants > Roots >... | reverse complement strand
AAGCTAGGCGGAAGCGGCTTCGTCAGCAAGTTCTTCAGCAACTGGACGGTGGCGCCGCTGCTGGATGTCTCTTCGGGGCGGCCGTTCAACATCATCACCGGCAACGGAGACAATCTCCAACTTTCCTCACTGACTGGCCGGCCGAACACTACGATCAATCCTGCTTGCGGTCCTACGTACAAATCGAAGTATTCACCGACCGGCGTTTTGCAAGAACCGTGCATTATCGGTTTCATTGCCACAGGAGCAACTCCGACTCTGCTGGCGCTCGATGGGAACCTGGGGCGCAATGCGGGAGTTACACCTTGGACCGTCTTCAACGATTTGCGCGTTGCCAAGCGCATCAATTTCGGCGAGCGCTTCAGCATGGACTTGATTACCGACATGTTTAACATCGCCAACAAGGTCAATGTGTCGGCGGTCAGCCCGCTGTGCAGCAGCACGTCGTGCAACGCGGGCCAGCCCACTGCTGATTACGACATGCGCCAATTCCAGTTCGCAATCAAGCTGAACTGGTAGGCGTTTGGGTTTCGAGATTTTTCCTGGATTCCGTGTTCACGCGGAATCCAGTTTTTTTTGTCCGACGGGCCCAAACGAGTTTGGTTGCGTAGAACTGTTTGGAGTTTTCGCCTTTCACGGTTTCCACCTCACCGGCTTGGCGATCCATGGCAGCACGACCGTGTCGGCGACCGCGGCCTTTCTTCTACGGCGTGGCGGACAGCGGTATCCCGCCATATCACAACTTGTTTGGCTCCGTTTTCAACGGGCCGCGTTGGCTCACGGGTGGCACGGTTGGTCCGGAGGCGAGTGTTTTCACTCCCATCGTTCTCGTAATGGTGGCGATCTTGTTCGCACGCGTGTATCGCGAGAATCGCTATGAACAGCAGACTGCGGACGCCGGTCATCAGACGGTAGCCACGGCCTAAGCGGGTCTGAAGTCTTGGTCGCGGGCCTTGGGTCGCAGGTCATCCGAGGTCTGATCTACGGTGTTACACTTTTCGTTCACCCATCCTTGGCGCTTGCCCGGAGCTTTTCCCCAATGCCTGAACCCCAAACACCCACATCGCGGACTCGTGTGATCCGCGAAGCCGATCGTGGAGTGTACGATCGCGAAGCCGTCTACCGCATTCTGGATGAGGGATTTTTGTGTCACGCCGGCTTCGTGGTCGACGGCCAGCCTTTCGTGATTCCGACCTCGTATGGCCGCAAGGACGCAAATCTCTACATTCACGGTTCGGCCGCCAGCCGGATGCTACGGCAATTGAAAGACGGCGTGCCGGTTTGCGTCACTGTGACGTTGCTCGACGGCCTGGTACTGGCGCGCTCCATTTTCAATCACTCGATGAACTACCGTTCGGTGGTAATCCTCGGGAAAGCTACGCTTGTCGACGATCCGCACGAAAAGCTTGCGGCTCTGCGGACTTTATCGGAGCACATTCTGCCCGGCCGTTGGGATGACTCGCGGCAACCAAACGAACGAGAACTCAAAGCCACGTCAGTGCTGCGCGTGCCCATCGAAGAATTCTCGGCGAAAGTTCGCCAGGGGCCGGCCATCGATGACGAGGACGATTATTCGTTTCCCACGTGGGCCGGAGTCGTTCCGCTGCAGCTGGTAGCAGGGGCGCCGATTGATGATGCAAGGTTGCAGCCGGGAACCAAGATACCCGAATATGCGCGGCATTACGGTCGCCAGAGTCGGTCAAGGTGACCAAGATGTGGGGACAGCCGCCATCGGCTGCCCTCACACCAAAACAATGCCGACCCAATCACGGGATCAGCAGTAGTTTGCCTGCGATCTTCCGCGCTTCCATATCGCGGTGCGCTTGGGCCGCCTCGGCCAGCGGATACGTCTTCGCAATCAGCAGCTTGAGTTTGCCTTCGGCGATCATTCCGAACAGGGCGCTAGTTCGGGCCAGCAGTTCCTCGCGGGTCGCGGTAAAGTGCGCCAGCGTAGTACGCGCCATGTAGAGCGAACCCTTCTCCGAAAGCTTCGCCGGATCCACCGGCGGCACCGGACCGCTCGACATGCCGTAGAGCACAAGCATCCCGCGCAGCCGCATGACGTTCAGATTCTTTTCGAAGGTCGCCTTGCCCACGCCGTCGTAAACCACGTCGACGCCCTTGCCGCCAGTCAGACGCTTTACCTCCGCTTCAAAATCCTGCTTCGTGAAGACAACCACTTCGTCGGCTCCCGCTTCGCGCGCTAGCTGCGCTTTGTCGTCACTCGAGGCAGTGCCAATCACCCTTGCCCCGATCGCATGCGCCATCTGCACCAGCAACAGGCCAACACCACCTGCGGCAGCGTGCACTAAGGCCGTCTCTCCGGCTTTCAGCTTGTGCGCGTCATTCACCAGGTAGTGCGCGGTCAGGCCGTGCATCATGACCGCGGCAGCTTGTTCGTCGGTGACCGATGCAGGCACCGGAACCAGGTGATCTTCGGGCGCCGCAACGTATTCGGCATACGACCCGAGCGTCCCACTCCAGGCGACGCGATCGCCGACTCTGACCAATTTCGCGTTGGGACCGACAGCAATTACCGAGCCTGCTCCTTCCTGGCCGGGAATAAATGGCAGCGCGGTTCGCAGGCGCCCATCGCGGAATTGGGCGTCGATGGAATTCACACCGGCGACGTGGACCTTTACGACGGCTTCCCCGGGCTTCGCCTGCGGAACGGAGACTTCCGCCAATTCCATGACCTCAGGTCCGCCGGTGTGTTGCACGCGAATTGCTTTCATGTTGATCCTTGAGCATCTGTTCCACAGCACTGTCATCCTGAGGCCCACGTTCTTTGCCGGGCGAATGATTGCTGCAATCGCTCGCGGCACCAACCGGTGCCAACGGGTACATAGGTCCCTCGCTTCGCTCAGGATGACAATGACAGGGCTTTGACTCTACGGAATCAGCAACAGCTTCCCCGTTGTTTTTCTTCCTTCCAGATCGCGGTGGGCTTGTTGCGCCTCGGCGAGCGGATAGATGTGTTCGATGCGCAGCTTCAGTTTGCTGGCAGCCATCATGCCGAACACCGCACCCGATCGCGCTACCAATTCTTCGCGGCTGGCGATGTAATGTCCCAGAGTCGGACGGGTCACATAAAGCGATCCCTTTTGCGAAAGCGCAATCAGATCAAACGGAGGCACTGCCCCACTCGACCCGCCGAACAACACCATGTACCCGCGCGGACGCAGGACATTCAGGCCCTTCTCGAAGGTCGTCTTTCCCACCGAATCGTAGACCACGTCGACGCCCTTGCCACCCGTCAGGCGTTTCGTCTCTTCTTCAAAGTCGGATTGCGTGTAGAGAATGACTTCGTCGGCGCCGGCCTCTCGAGCGAGCTTCGCCTTCTGCTCGGTGGAAACCGTGGCAATGACGCGAGCGCCTATATTGTGTGACATCTGCACCAGCAGCAGTCCCACTCCTCCGGCTGCCGCGTGTACGAGCGCAGTCTCGCCGCGTTTCAGAGAATAGGTGTCGTGCGAAAGATAATGCGCCGTCATCCCTTGCAGCATCGTGGCGGCTGCCTGCTGATCCGTAACGCCAGCTGGAATCGGCACCAGCCGATCGGCAGGCACGGCAGCATATTCGGCGTACGAACCCTGCAGCCCAGTCCACGCCACTTGATCACCCTTCTTTACCGAAGTGACGTCGCTGCCGACCGCGCTCACGACGCCGGCGCCCTCCTGGCCAAGCACAAAGGGCACGGGAGCCTTGTAGCGCCCTTCGCGAAAGTACACATCAATAAAATTTACGCCCGAGGCGGCCACCTTCACTACCGCCTCATTCGCCTTCGGTTGCGGAACCGGCAACTCTGCCAGTTCCATTGCCTCAGGCCCACCAGGTTGTTTGACTTGTATGGCTTTCATAATTTTCGGATGCACCATCTTTGGAGGATTGCGCCGGAGAAAAACTTACGGTTGCGGATGGATTATAGCTCTGGGAGTGTTCGTTCAGCGTGGACACCAGCTTCCCGAATTTACAGCACGGATTAGGAACCGCCCCGCTCTTTCGGTGGCGCCTTGGGATTCTCGGGATCCAGGCCGGCCGCGGCCATGATGGCGCGGCCTAATTCTTCGGCAGGAACCATAAACCCGTTTCCGGTTTCTACAACCGTCCCGGCTGCATCCGCGTGCACCTGGGTCGGGGCCACAAAGCGATAGCCCCTTCCAACAACGGTCTGAAGATACTGCGGCTGGGCCGAATCGTCGTCCAGCGCCATGCGCACTTTGCGGATGGCTGTATTGATCCCCTGTTCGATGTCGACGAACACGTCTTTGCCCCAGAGCGCATCGGCGATCTGCTCACGGGTCACAAGTTGGCCTGGGTTGTCGATCAGGAACATCAGCAACTGCAGGGGAAGACCTTCCAGGCGCACGGGTTGCCCGTTGCAGTAGAGCTGGAAGCGGCCAAAATCCAATTCGAATTCGGCGAAGCGAACTTTCTTCTCGGGCATGATCCCCAAAGCCCTTTCACTTATCAGCAATTCTTGTCTTCATGCGCGGCCCTGTCAAGCGCTGGCTTGGTTCTTCAGATCAATTCATTTCGCTTCACACTGGCTCCATGGACCTTTCATTCATTCCGTTGCATGATCCCAAAAGCTTCCCCGGGTACGAAAAAATCTTTCGGAGGTGATTTATGAAATACGCAACGAGGATGTTGGTTCTGGCAATGACGATGCTTCCACTCCTGGCAACTGCTCAGCTGAACAGCAGCGAGAAGCTTGTGGCGCAGGTGCCGTTTGAGTTTGTCCTGGGGAACAAAGTGGTTCCGGCGGGCGAATGGACTGTGCAATCGGCGAGTTCGGATTCAAAAGTAATCCAGATTCGAAACAGGGACGCCGCGGTGAACATGCTGTCGATGCCTCTCATGATCGAATCCAAACAGGCGCCCGCCAAGTGCACCTTGGTCTTCCACAAGTACGGAAGCAACTACTTCCTTTCGGAAGTAAAGATTGAGGGCACGCGAAATGGCTACCGGTTGCCGGAAACCAAGGCGGAGAAGGAAATCCGGGCACAGAATGGTCCCGCAACCAGTGAGATCCTGTTGGCTTCTCGGGAGTAGTACAGCCGGTCGCAAGCTGAGGGTACGGAAACCTTGGGGGCTTCCGTACTCTCTAGCTTTGAGCGCTATTCGCGGGTTCGGAACTTGGCGATGATGAGCGTGATGTCGTCATGCTGTTCCTGCAATCCAAACCCACGAACCTCTTCCAAAATGACGGATATCATTTCCTGACAAGGCAAGTCGCGATGTTCGCGCAACCTCGCAGTCAGATTCTCTTCGCCAAATTCTTCCCCCGCCTTGTTGCAGGCTTCGGTAACGCCGTCGGTATACAGCGCGAGCACGTCTCCCGGAGAGACTTCACATTCCCGCATGGAACAGTCCCACTGCTGAAAGAGACCAAGCAGGGTGCCAGTGGAATCGAGCCGCTCCAAGCTGTTGTCACAGCGCAAGAGGAGACCCGACAAGTGCCCGCAATTCACGTAACGTAATCGTCTCGTCGCATCTTCGTACTCGGCAAAGAAGAGCGAGGCGTAGGCGCTGTCGCCGGTGTTCTCATAGAACAGCCGGTTCACCGATCTCAACAGCAGCTCTGGATGGTCGACCGCCACGGCACACTGGCTGCGCAAGTTGGCCTGCAGGTTTGCCATCAGCAGAGCGGCCGCGATTCCCTTGCCGGAAACGTCGCCGATGATGAAGCCCAAGCGGTCGTGCCCCAAGCTTAAGAAATCAAAGTAGTCGCCACCGACTTCCCGCGCCGGAAGGCAGAGACCCGCGTACTCGACGGTCTTCAACTCAGGATGGGCCTGCGGGAAAAGTCGTGACTGCACCTGCTTGGCAATTTCCAATTCCTGCGCGGCGCGGCGTTCGGCTTCCAGCCTTTCTAAATGAGCGCGACGCCGCACTTCCAGGCTGCGTCGCACTTCGTCAAATCCAGCCAGCCCAAACGAGTTCCCATCCACATCTTCGAAGCGTGTAAAGACTCCTCCCCAGGCAGGCTGCTCCGGCGGAAACAGAAACCGAACTCCACGATCGCTCCACTCCTTGTACTTGGCGTAAACGTCTTCGGTGAGAAAGAAAATCCAGCGGTCGCCGCCAATCAATTTGTGTGCCGGGGAGTCGGGCTTGGGCGTAACCAGCGCCAGGTTCGCGCTGCCATCCGGGGGCGCCACTTCGATCCAGCGCTCGCCCGATTCAAAACGGTGATCCACCACCAATCTGAATCCAAGCTGGTCGACATAAAATCGCAGGCTTCGGTCCTGATCGCGCACAAACACGATGATGTCGTGCACACACAAATACGGTTCTCGCAGGTCAAGGCGTAGGACCGACCGATCCGTCCATGAATTTGGCGAGTTACTCATCTGCGAAATTATAAGGGCGAGGCATTGCCGGATTTCAAAATCATCCTCGCGCAAATCATCCAGTATGGACTCTGCTACACTGGCAACTCTTCCCGCAAGGAGGCCCTTCATGGCCGCAACAACGCCCCAGACGTTTGCGAACCACACTCGCTGGGATCCGCCCTTTCACTTCTTCATTGTGCCGGTCTTCGTACTAGGACTCATCCTGACCCTTGTCCACTTTTTCGCGCACATCACCGAAGGTGATATGCGCGACCACATTCATTCCTTCTTGCTAATACTGCTCGCGGTCACATTCCTGACATGGATCTTCAAAACCCGGCTGTATGCGCTCAGGGTGCAGGATCGGGTAATCCGGCTGGAGGAGCGTCTGCGGCTCATGCAACTTCTGCCGGAGCCTCTGCGCTCCCGAATCCCCGAAGTGACCGAAGACCAATTGTGCGGACTGCGCTTCGCGTCCGATGCCGAACTTCCGAAGCTCACCGAGCGCGCCTTGAACGAAAAGTTATCGCGAGCCGACATCAAGAAGGCCATTCAGAGCTGGCGCCCAGATTACTTCCGAGTCTGAGGGACGAGCCCCGCTTCGGCCCCTCGAACTCCAGACCTCAGGGACGAACTTCAAATTCCGCAGAGGGAGATATTTCCGATGGCTTCCCTTACCGATGATTTGGTCCAGCACCTATTGGCGGGACGTCACGTTGCATCGCTGGGAACTGCGAATCCGGACGGCTCCATACACATGGTCGCGGTCTGGTTCTGGTTCGATGGGCAACAGATTTTTGTGGCCACGTCTTCGCGCAGCCGCAAAGCACAGAACCTGCAATCCAACGCGAAGGCAGCGTTGATGATCGACTCCCGCGACCCGGATGCATCCTGTGGCGTGACCATCGCCGGTACCACCCGGATTCTGACCGGCGACCTGTCGCGACAGAAGAATGCTGAAGTTCACCGCAAGTATCTGAGCGCGGCCGCATTGGCGGACCCGAAAGTTGGTCCCGTGTTCGCTGCCTGGGACGATGTCACCATCCAGCTCACGCCATCTTCGGTTATCGCGTGGGACATGCGTGTGGCAGACCGCCAATTCTTTGGAGGTGCGATGGAGCACAACCCGGGATACCTGCTGCCGCTGCAGCGCTGAACACGATTGGTTGCCCAATTCGGATCGATCCAGTAGAACTGGCTGACAACAGGGAAATCGAAGAGGTCATCTAATTTGTTGAACTTTGCGCACTAGGAATAACCGGGCTGGATGCCCAAAGTAACCGCGGCTTTGGCTTTTCGACGTTGACCCCGGCAAGACCGCCGCGTACGATTTTGATAGAATTCACGGACGCCACCCGAGGGAGTAGCTGCGTAACCCATAGAGAAATATGCGATTTGCGAACCTCTATGTCCGGACCGTTGCACTAGCCAGCCTGATTCTGGCGGTCGGCGCTTGCCAGACCGCGCAGAAGCCCGTCTCCCTACTTCCGCCAACGACGGCACCGTCCTTGAAGCCAGCTCAATCTCCGGCAACCGCTCCGGCGCCGGGTCCACGAAGCACAGTAACGCAAGAGCCTCAAGGGCCAGCGGAAGAAGCTCCCATTCAGAAACCGGCCTCGCCCCAAGTAGCGCCTACGGCCTCAGCCCCAGCCTCCGACCCAGTCGCCGATCTGATCGCCCGGGCCGAAAAGGAATACCAAGCTGGGCTAGCCAACAATGAAGCCGGCAAGACTGAGGAAGCTAAGCAGAATTTCGACAACGCACTGAACGCCCTGCTGAGCAGTAATCTGGACATCCGGTCTGACGAACGCTTGCAAAACGAGTTCGACCGTGTGGTCGCAGGGGTAAACAGGCTATATCCAGGCGGTACGGCAGATAGCGAGGCGGCGGAGCAGAAGTCTGAACCGGCTCCGATCGATGAAACCAACGGCATCACCCCTTCGGCCGACGCCAGCACGAAGGCCAAAGCCGAGGCGGAAATCAAGCACACGCGTTCCGACCTGCCGCTCATGATGACCGACCAGGTCGCCGGCTACATCACATACTTCTCCAATCGAGGTCGCGGAACCTTCGAACGCGCCTTTGCCCGTTCGGGACGGTACCACGACATGATCGCCGCCACCTTGAAAGAGGAAGGGGTTCCGCAGGATCTGATCTACCTGGCGCAGGCCGAGTCCGGATTCCACCCGCTCGCAGTTTCACGCGTCGGGGCTCGCGGCATCTGGCAGTTCATGGCCAGCCGAGGTCGAGGATACGGCCTTTACCACAATATGTGGGTGGACGACCGTCAGGACCCGGAAAAGTCCACGCGCGCCGCCGCCCGGCATTTGAAAGATCTCTATAATCAGTTCGGCGACTGGTATCTTGCGATGGCGGCCTACAATTCTGGTCCCGGCACCGTACAGGCTGCCGTCAAGCGCACCGGCTACGCCGATTTCTGGGAACTCTATCGCCGCAACGTTCTGCCCAAGGAGACCCGCAACTACGTTCCCATCATCCTGGCTGTGACCATCATGGCCAAGAACCCGTCGCAGTACGGGCTGGACGAGGTGGTGATGGAAAAACCGTCCGACTACGACACGATTACCATCAACCATCCGGTGGACCTGCGACTGGTGGCGGAATGTGTTGGATCAACGTCCTCCGAATTGCAAGACTTGAATCCAAGCCTGCTTCGGATGACGACGCCACGCGACGGCAAGTTTGAACTGCACCTGCCGGCCGGGACCAAAGAGCAATACGAGACCGCGATTGCTTCCATCCCGCCCGACATGCGGCTCTGGTGGCGGTATCACACGGTTCATCCGGGAGACACTCTGGCTTCGTTGGCCCGGAATTATCACACTACCGCCAAGTCGATTTCAGAAGCCAATCATCTGGAAGGCACTGAACTCGATCCGGATGCCAAATTGGTCATTCCGGTCGCACCTGGCAAACATCCGGTCAACGACAATGCGACCTACGCGCGCCGCATCACCCGCTACAAAGTTCATCCCGGAGATACAGTTGAGACGGTTGCTGACAACTTCGGCGTCTCGCCGCAAATGTTGCGACGGTGGAACGGAATTCATGGCGATAGCCTTCGCGGACGCAAAGTCCTGGCTTTGCATCTGCCGATTTCTCCGACCGCTCACGACGCCGAAGTAGCCTCCAGCCGGACGAAGGCGAAACATCCGAAGGCGACCGAGACCGCCACCACAAAGCCCCCAGCCACCAAGTCCGCGCAAATCGACCGAGATGCTCCACAGGTCGCAGTCGTTCATCACAAAGTGAAGAGCGGCGAAACGCTGTACTCGATTGCCACTGCCTACAGGACGACAGTAGACGCCCTCAAACGCAGCAACCGCAACGTCGCGGTTCTCCATCCTGGCATGATCCTGATTGTGCAGTCGCCTCGCTAATACCAAGAGATTCTTTAGACGAGGGTGCCCCAGCGGATAGCTCCCACGCTCAAGGCCGATGCAGGAGTACAATTCTGTTCGAACTTTCGGGCCCTGTAATTTCAACTTCCGAAGGAGAACTCATGCGACTCACCAAAATGTTGATTGTGCTTCTTGTGCTCGCGTTGTTTGTAACGTTGGCTTTACCCGCATTTGCACAGGATGGAGCGGCTACGTACAAAGCGAAATGCGCTGGCTGCCATGGCGCCGAAGGCCAAGGCAAGGTCGGTCCAGCGCTGAAGGGGACCAGCCTCTCCGCCGATCAGATCACCGACTTGCTCACCAAGGGAAACGATGCCAAGAAAGCGCCGCATAAGAAAGCGCTCTCGACTCTCTCCGCCGATGACGCCAAAGCGGTAGCGGAGTATGTGAAAAGCCTGAAGTAGTTAGCTCAGTGTAGCGCCGCCGTCCCGGCGGCTGCAGCGGGGGCGTCCCGCCCGCGTGGAGACGAACTGCTCTCGCGACAACCGGCAGCGCCGCCCGCAACGGCACTGAAGGGACGCCGACGCTACAAAAGTCTACAAGCTTTTCATTCCGCGTTAACGTCCCTGTCACCCGCCGTTCATTTTCCTCTGCTACTACTCGCAGTAGTACCTTTCAATTCCTCCAGGAGAATCTCCCATGAATATTCCCCATAGACTCTGTGCCGGCGTGTCGGCCGCCATACTTCTGCTCGCAGCCTTTTCCGCGTTCGCAGAGGAACCGCGTAAGGACCGCAATCCCGGAGCCATGCAGCATGTCCTGCTCATCAGCATCGACGGCATGCATGCCGTCGATTTCGCCAACTGCTCGCGAGGCATTAGCACCATCAACGGCGGCGCTCCCTATTGTCCAGCGCTGGCGTCGTTGGCGAGGCACGGCATCAATTACCTGCAGGCCTATACTCCGCGTCCTTCCGATTCCTTTCCCGGCCTCACGGCACTCGTGACCGGAGCGAACCCACGCACTTCGGGCATGTTTTACGACGTCAGCTATGACCGCAAGCTTTCCCCGCCGTTTGCAACCACGCCCTATGGCATTGTGGGCGGACCCACGCTCTGCCCCAGCGTGGCCGGCACGCAAGTCGGGCTCGACGAAGAAATTGATACCGACCTCACGCAGATCAACGGCGGAGGCGGCATTGACACCGACTATCTGCCGCGCGATGCGAGCAAGAACTGCAGCCCGGTCTATCCCCACAGCTGGATTCGCACCAACACAATCTTCGAAGTGGTTCGGCAGAATGGCGGGTACACGGCCTGGACCGACAAGCATCCCTCGTACGAGTGGACCAACGGACCCAGCGGTACTGGCGTCAGCGACTTCTTTGGCCCGGAAATTAACTCCGTGGCTGTGCCTCTGAATATGGTGGGCTACAACGTTCCCAGCTGTCACACGCTGCCCGACCCGACGGCAACGGATGACTGGACTGTGAGCTTCCAGAACATTCAGTGCTACGACAAGCTGCACGTGCAAGCGGTCCTCAACCAGATCGATGGCAAGAACCACGACGGCTCGCGCACGACGCAGGTTCCCACGCTCTTCGGCGCGAACTTCCAGGCGGTCAGTGTGGGACAAAAGCTGGTGGAGAAATCCATTTCGACCACAGGCGGCTATCTCGATGCCGCGGGAACGCCCAGCCCTTCTCTGCTGAGTGAAATTCAATTCGTCGACGCGTCGATTGGCCAATTTATCGGCGAACTGAAAAAGCAAAATCTGTATGACTCCACCCTAATCATCATCACGGCCAAGCACGGCCAGTCGCCGATTGACCCTTCGGCGTTATTGCGAATTCCCGGGGACAACTCAACGCTGGAACCGCCTTCGCAAGTGCTTTCGCCAGCCGGCATTGGCCCCGGCATGCCGGTCGCGCAAGCGATCGAGGATGATGTCTCGCTCATGTGGCTGACCGATCAAACTCAAACCGCGGCAGACATCGCAACCTTGTCTGCCAACCGCGCACTGTTTGGCGGAGGAGAAATCTTCGGCGGCAACGCGCTCCAGTTATCGTTCTCGGATCCGGCGCTCGACTCGCGCACTCCGGATCTGATCGTCGCACCCAATGTCGGCGTGGTCTACACCGGCGGTACGAAGAAAGTTTCTGAACACGGTGGCTTCGCCATTGACGATCGCAATGTCCTGCTGATCGTCTCGAACTCTAGTTTCTCGCCCAAACTCTTCACCGGTGCGGTCGAGACTCGCCAGGTGGCTCCTACAATTCTGCAAGCTCTCGGGTACGATCCCAGCGCCCTGCTGGCCGTACAGAAAGAAGGGACGGAAGTTCTGCCCGGCCTCCCCTTCACCGGGGGCAACAAGTAGGGGCTACTGTCTCACTCGTGCAGCCGCACATCGGGGCGGGAGTGCTCATCGGCTCCCGCCTTTTCTCCTCTGGGGCTCGGAACCTTGCGTCTCCATGTCGTGATGGAGAGCCGGGATTGCGAAAACTCCCGCCAAATCCCCTAACTATCTTCTTTTGTTGATATTACCGACTGAAGTTTCCGCACGGCCTGATAGACGCAGAGGCTGAAGTTGGCCGAGCGGGGCATGGAGCGTCCTCAGAATCAACGGCTCTGCGAGGGAGCGGTTCACAGTCGCGGACCGGAGGCACCGGGATTTTCTTATGTGTCGGCAGTCCTTGCGGGCAGCACCGAATGTCGTGCTACAATTGCGCGCCGTTCCAGCAGAAGGTTCCGGTGGTCTTTTAATTCTTCGTGCCCGCAGCCAGGGCGCCATACCCGCACCCGGCAGCCAATGAATCCAGGAGGAGCAATGACGTTCGACGATCCCACACTTTACGCACGCGATGAAGAAGAGGAATTCGGCGACAGCGGTGCTTACAGCGAGTCGCTGGAAGAAGATTTCGAAGAGGAAGAGGAGGAGGAAGAAGAATCGGGCATGCCGGCTCCGGAAGCGAATGAGCCGGAACCCATGTCGATTCCCGCGCCTCCACCGCCTAAGCCGCGGCCTGCGCCCTCCGCTCCCAGCGGTGGCGGCAGCAAACCGAAAGCAAAAAAGAAAGCGGCCAAAAAGAAACCGGCTGCGAAGAAGAAACCGGCGAAGAAGGCTCCCAGGAAGCCAGCGAAGAAAAAAGCCGCCAAGAAAGCTGCCAAGAAGAAACCGGCGAAAAAGGCTGCGAAAAAAGGCAAACGCCGCCGTTAAGTCGGCAGTTGGCCGCGAGCGCCTCCAGCGTACCAAGGTTTAGAACCGCGTCCCCACTGGGCGCGGTTTTTTTCTTTGCATTGAGGCTTTCCTCGCCGCGTCCGCATGACAAGCCGCGGCTGAAACCCGTTGTATAATGCCCGCGCCCCCTGGGAAAGGCTGTCATGCTTCCGGCACGCTTCTCGCAGATTTTTCTCTCTTCCGCCCTCTTCGTTCTCCCCATCTTCGCGCAGAACGTGTCGATTCCGAAGCCTCCGGATACCCCGGTCCACTCCGTCACCGACGAGTACTACGGCATTCAAGTCACCGACGACTATCAATGGCTTGAGAACTGGGAAGACCCGGCAGTGAAGCAGTGGAGCGCAGCCGAAAATGCGCGGACTCGCGAGTATCTCGATCACTTGCCGGCTCGCCCTGCCATCGAGGAACGCCTGCGGCAACTCGCCAACACGCGAACACTGACTTATTCCAACCTTCAGTTCCGCGCTGGAATGTTGTTTGCCAAGAAGCACCAGCCCAATTTGCAGCAACCAGTCCTGGTGGTAATGCATTCGCCCGATGAACCCGCCAGCGCGCGTGTCATCTTCGAGCCAAACACGGCCAGCAGCAAAGGGTCAGTGGCGATCGATTTCTTCGTACCCTCGTTCGGAGGCAAGTATGTTGCCGCCGCGATCTCAAAGAACGGATCGGAAGACGCCGAGGCTCGCGTCTTTGAAGTCGCGACTGGCAAGCCTCTGCGCGATGTGGTCCCGCGCGTGAACTTCGCCACCGCCGGCGGCAGCATCACATGGAAGTTCGACAACTCCGGCTTCTATTACACGCGTTATCCGCAGGGCAATGAGCGTGCGCCGGAAGACGCCAACTTCTACCAGCAGATTTACTTTCACAAGCTGGGCACACCTTCGCGGCAAGATGTCTACATCCTCGGCAGAAACTTTCCCCGCATCGCCGAGATCCAGTTGCATGCCAGCGACGACGGCCGCTGGTTGCTGGCCTCGGTGGGCAACGGGGACGGCGGCCAGTTCGCGCACTACCTCATGGATGCGCAGAAGCACTGGACACAACTCACACATTTTGAAGATGGCATCGTCGCCGTTAAGTTCGGTGTGGCGGATGCCGCGCTCTACCTGCTCTCGCGCAAGGATGCGCCTCGTGGCCAGATTCTGCGCCTGCCTCTTTCGCACCTCAATCTCGATGAGGCCCAGGTAGTGGTTCCGCAAACGCCGGGAGGCCCCGAGGAAGCGGATCGCGCATCCATTGAAAACTTTGTACCCACGTCGAAGCGGCTCTATGTCATCGACATCGTGGGCGGACCATCGCGCCTGCGAGTGTTTGACAAGCAGGGGAAAGCGTTGCCTGCTCCCGTACTGCCGCCAGTTTCGGCCATTGGTCAGGTTGTATCGGTCGGCGGTGGGGAAGTGCTTTTCTACGTTTCTACATTTCTTGAGCCTCCGACGTTATACCGCTTCGATGCCTCGACCGGAACTACAACCAGATCATCGACGCAGTCTTCTGCTGTGAGATTTGAAGACGCCGAGGTCGTGCGTGACTTCGCGATTTCGAAAGATGGCACTCGCGTTCCCCTCAACATTATTCGGCGTAAGGGAACCACTCTCGACGGAACGCATCCCGCGCTTCTCACTGGGTACGGCGGTTACAGCATCAACACCAAGCCCACCTTCACGGGATCGTTCGCGCGCCTCTGGCTCGATCAGGGAGGAATTTTCGTCGAAACCAACCTGCGCGGAGGCGCTGAGTACGGCGAGGAATGGCACCAGTCGGGGAAGCTGACGCGCAAGCAAAATGTGTTCGACGATTTTCTGGCGTGCGCCCAATATCTGATCGACCGGAACTACACGACGCCGTCGCGACTCGCCGTCCTCGGAGGCAGCAACGGAGGCCTGCTGATGGGCGCCGCCTTCACTCAGCGTCCCGAACTGTTTCGCGCCGTGGTGTCTTATGTTGGCATCTACGACATGCTGCGCGTGGAGCGCGATCCCAATGGTGCATTCAACGTCACCGAGTTTGGCACCGTGAAAGATCCCGAGCAGTTCAAAGCGCTCTACGCCTATTCGCCCTATCATCACGTAAAAGATGGCACCGCCTATCCCGCGATCCTGATGCCCACGGGCGAGAATGATCACCGGGTCAATCCGATGCAATCGCGCAAAATGATTGCGCGCCTGCAGGCCGCCGACAGTTCTGGTCGTCCCATTCTGCTGCGCACGTCATCCAGCGCGGGTCACGGAATCGGCACCTCCCTCGATGAGCGGATCGAACAGGACGCCGACGTCTTCAGCTTCCTGTTCGATCAATTGGGTGTCCAGTACACGCCGCCGGCACCCTAGCGCGCCATCCTGCTCATCGCGGTCGCGAATGCGCCAGCGCAAAGGGATGCTCGAAGCTGAGATAGAACATGATCCCTTTGTCTCCCGCGGACGAACCAATCCCCACGGGAGCGGCGATGCCGGGAACAATTTGCAGGTCGCCCTTCAGGTTGTACGCCCAGCGAACTCCGGGACTCACATAAAGATCTTGCGATCGCAGAGTCTTGTCGGGACCCACGACGCTTTCCCCGGAGGTCCACAAAGTTTCGAGCAGAAAATTCACGCGCGGCTTGACCAACCACACGACGGACTGCCCGAGGTTCACACCGATCGTCCTCGCCACATCGCGGCTGCTGTCGACTGCCCGCGGCACCCAGGTTGCGCCGGCATTCCAGTGTGTGACCAGGCGCGCCGAGTGCTGAATGCTCACGGGAAGATTCGTCTGCAAGCCGAGCCCGCCCGAGCCTCGACCGAAAGTAGGATTTCCGGTGGGAAAGAGAACGCTCAGTCGGGGCGCCACCGCCAGCTTGGTCTCACCGCTGCCAGTCAGTTGATAGCGGTAGTTGAAGGCCGTATCCCCCCAGCCCGCGCCGGATCCTGCGAAATTCCCGGCATGCGCGCCCGACAGGGTCAGGCTCAATTGGTGCTTGAGGCTTCGCACCGGCCATTCATCGGTCTGGGTGTAGACCCAGTCATGGCTGCTGCTGAGCCTTTCAAATGTGCTGATGTGCTGAATGATTCCGTCTTCCTGGTTGTAGGCTTCTTCAATCAGGAAGCTGTTGTCTTGAATGGGAGCTGGCCGTGCCGTTGCATTGACACCGTCAACGTCTTGCGCGAAGCAGAAACCTGCCGCCAGGATGAAAGCGAGAAAGAGAATGAAAAGAGAGCGCATGGCATCTTCCTAAATGAAAATGAATTTCAATTTCATTTACGAAGATACGTTTCACCCCCTGGGCAGAATGTGACTTGAATCACAAGACGGCGTGACCACAGCGGCGCTCCCCCGTATGCTGCTAGGAACGTATAGGAGCAGGCCCGGTTCTTATTTTTTGGCGGCCACTGCACCCAGACACTTGCCGTAGAGCTCCAGCAGATGCGCCGCATAGTCTTCTGGTTTTGCAGCTGAGCCCGTGCCCTGAAAACCCACGCCCGTCGAGGCCGTCCGGCCGTAGCCGGTGGTCATCGCGATGAACTTCATGAGATCGAGTGCGATGTCTTCATTGCGGCGCGCGGCGCCCGAACCTGTAGCGGGAGCTTCTTCCATGATGCCTTCTCCTCTTCCGGAAAAAATGGGTATCTCGTCTTCGAAATCTTCGTCGTCGAGCCGATGCATGACGCCAAATAACTCCACCCGGCGATGATAGCAGGGTCGATAACGCGTTGGAATCTTCGAAACCTTTAACCACTAAGGACACTAAGGTTCACGAAGGAAACCATTGTTAACGTTTCCCTTCGTGAACCTTCGTGTCCTTGGTGGTTCCCGCTTGGGCTCTTTGGGCTTAAGCCAATCCCAATTTCTCTGAGAGCAACCGGATTCGTTTTCCAGTCATTGCGCCATGGATTCCGAGAATCGGGCCGAGCACGAAGTACCACCATCCGGCCCATGCCGGATTCCTGAAGGTGAGCGCGAACGACACCGTACCGACGACCACCATCGCGATGTTTTCTTGAATCGCGAAACGGGTCTGCAGCGCTTCCACCGGATTCAATTCCAGTTCGTTGCGCAGCCGGTACGCATGGGTATACATGAGGGCAAAGATTGAAAACACACTGGTGAATCCGACCGCGTAGACCCGCATCAGTCCAGCGGCTTCATGCTCTCCGACGCCGCGGGCAACGTCGGCACCCGTTAATTGCGAAAAGATCAGCATGAAAACAAACTTCAATGGATACACATAAAACAAAACGAGGAAGAGGAGGACAATATTCAGAACGACCGTGTAAGGATCCTCCAACCCATAACGCCGGGAAAATCTGTAATGCCCCCGCCAGATCATGATCAGTTGCGCGAAACAGGCCCCAAACGGCAGAAAGCCGCGCAGTGCTGCCATCATTTCCTGGTAACTATGCGGCACCTCGAGCGAGACCACCAGCAAAGTCAATGCGAAGCCAAACACGACGTCGCAAAACGCTTCCAGGCGGGTGATCTCTCCGCCACGCCAGCGAAAATACATTTCCGGCAACAAGCCCGGGCGATGTTCGGAAGGAAACCCGTGACGCGCCTTAGCCGCCGGGCCGTTATTGTGGTCCGCCGTAGGGTCGGACAACTGCGAAGCTTGGTGCGACAAGGAGCGGTTGCGGCTATGACTCATGGGCTAGGATTCTGGCCTTTTGTGAGCCCGATTGGCAATGACTAAATGGGGCGCGTCTGGCGCAACCGGACCATCAGCCAGCCGGATGCAAAGAACAGCAGAGGAGAAGAATAGAAACCCGGCGCCGGACGGGGAAGCGTTACGCCCGCCACGGTGTGACCCAAGATCGTTCCCGCCGTGTGCCCGACCGCATTCAGCAAATGAATGAAGGCGTAGATCCAAGCGATCGGACGCAGCCAGCGCACACCCTTCGCGGCCAACGGGGTCAGGGCAAAGCAAATCACGACGGCCAGCGACAAGTCCACCAGCCATTCGCGAAACTCGAAGGTCGGCATGGGGAACCATCCCCAGCGCGCACGCAGAGCGATTACCGTGGGATTGTAGATGGCCAGAAATCCCGTGACGGCTTCGTCGAAAACATGCAGCGCGAAAGCAACCGTCAATGCAAACCAGGGACGGCCAAAGGAAGTCTTGCGAGACGGTTCCGTTTCCATGGGGTATGCCCCCTTGCGGCCCATTCTCAATCTCTGCGACTCAAACTGCAAATGCCGGAGATCGGATTTCAGACTTCGGACTTCTTCACTTCACTCATCAATCCCATCAAATTCCCCTCAGAATCGCGGAAGAATACCATCCACAAATCGTGATCGGGCATTCTTGCGATCAGGTGCGGCTCATCTTCGAAGTGCACGCCCTTCTCTTTCATCCTGGCGTGGGCGGCCTGAATGTCAGGCACGGCAAAGTACAGAATGGAGCTGGGGTGATCGAACTCCGGTTTCTCGGGCCGCGTCAACATGAGGCGCACTCCGCCGCAGTCGAAGAACGCCAAGCCCGGCCCGGCTTTAAATAGCAACTTCAGTTCCAAGGCATCCTGATAGAAAGTGGCGGCGCGCTCGACGTCGCTGGCGTTGATGGCAATCTGTCCGATGCGCGAAATTCCTGATCCCACGGCTGTCGTATCCAATTCTTGACCTCCATCAGCCTATTAGTTAGCATAGCTAACTATATTGAGCTCTCCCAAGTCAAGCGGAAAGATGCCTCCGAAGGGGCCGGTGACCGATGCCAGCCCTGGCGCGATCGCGGACCACCTGCATTCAGCGGCGATCCACTTGCTGCGACGCGTGCGCAAGCAGGATGTCGCCACCGGCGAAGGGCCGGCGCGGCTCTCGGCGCTCTCGGTGCTGGTGTTCGGCGGTGCGAAAACACTCGGCGAACTGGCGGCGGCCGAACAAGTCAAGCCGCCCACGATGAGCCGCATCGTCGCCGGACTGGCCCGCAGCCGCCTGATTGAAATTACTGCTGATCCCGAGGATGCCCGCCGCATGCGCATTCGCGCCACTGCCAAAGGAACCCGCCTGTTGCAGAAAGGTCGCGAGTTGCGCATCGCGTACCTCGCCTCCCGTCTCGAGGCTCTCAATCCGCAAGATTTGGCCCAGCTGGGAGAAGGTGTGGAAATTCTCAGAAAGGTGCTCGATCATTGGCGTTGATTTCTACTTGAAGTAATCGATGCCCGAGTACTATCGTTACGTGAAATTACCCGCGCCGTACCTGATACTAGTGGGTCTTAGGGTCTGAGTCGAAGTGTGCTGCCGGAAGTCGGCGGCTCGCCGAGTCATTTGCATTCCGGTGAAATTCCTTCCCTGCGACGCCATCTGTAAGCATTTCTACGAACATGATTGCAACGCCACGTACGCGAATCGTCATGATCGCCGCCGGCCTGTTGTGGCTGGCGCATGGCGGTGTCGTCGTCGTATTCGGAACCAAGCCTCCCGGGGCTTTCCTGTCAGACCTGATGCAGTTCACGCTCGGGGTTGTTCTGATTTACGCGATCGTGGAGGCCAGCCTTCGCTCAGAAGGACTGGCTCGCTCGTTCTGGCGTTTGACGGCCACAGCGTATTCTTTCTGGCTTATCGCCCAAGGGCTGAGTGTTTATAACGATCTGGCTGCGTCGCCCTTCGTCTCCTGGATCAATAATCTGCTGTTCTGCTTCTGGTTCGTGCCGTTGGCGATGGCCATGTTCCTCGACCCGGAGCACGAAGCTGGGCAGCTCGACGCCCTGGTCGCTCTCGATTTCGTGCAGGCGGTGCTGGTATGCGTCGCGGCGTATTTGTATTTCTTCTATCTGCCCAAGTCGGAATCGCCGAATGAATTGGCACACTCCGTGTGGACTCCGTACTTCGCGGGCTATGCGTTTGTCGCCGGAGCCTTTGTGGTGCGCTCAGCCGTCACGCGTTCGCGAGACTCGCGCGCCTTGTTTGGACGCATGGGAATCTTGATGGCTTTCTCCGGCCTCACTGACGCTTTGTACTTTTACGGACCGGGACGCGGAATGGGCACGGGCGCATGGTTCGATCTTCTTTGGAGCGGACTGCTGGTCGCTCCCATTCTGATCGCAGCCACGTGGAAGCAGGCGGAATCTCCGGAACTCTCATTCGATCCACCCCGGCGCGAGAAACGGATTTACACCGAAATTTTCTTTTTGCTGTACCCGTTGCTGGTCTTGTGCATGTCGTTGCGCATCGCGCGCGAGCGCCTGGGCTTGGCGGCTGCAGTCGTGTTGCTCTCGTTCGTGTGTTCGAGCGCCCGCCTGCTGGTCACGCAAAACCGGCTGTTGTTAGCCAAAGACGCACTGCGCCGTGAGGCGTCTCGCGACGGCTTGACCAGTCTGTGGAACCGTAAAGCGATCCTCGCCATTCTCGAACGGGACTTGCTGCGCGCCGAACGTGAGCAGGAACCGGTGGGTCTGATCATGATCGACGTCGATCACTTTAAAGCCATCAACGATACCCGCGGACATGCCGCCGGCGACGCGGTGCTGCGTATTATCGCCAGCGGAATCGCTGCCGTGGTTCGGCCTTACGATTCGGTGGGGCGTTGCGGCGGAGAAGAATTTCTGATCGTCGCCCCGGGATGCGGGATGGCGGAGACCTGGGAGCTGGCGGAACGCGTGCGCGCCCATGTGGCAGGCTGCAACATCATGGTTGGAGGTTCAACGGTTCAGGTCAGTTTGAGCCTGGGAGTTGCAACCGGACAAACTGCCGCCGAGATCGAAAAGTTGCTGCAGAGCGCGGACACCGCGCTTTATCAGGCGAAGAACGCCGGACGCAACCGCGTGGAACCCGGCGTGGGGCGCGCGGCCGGCGCCGGTCATGGTTCTTCTGCCATTCCAAACCGCGACTTCTGGCTGTAATTCTCAGAGGCTCAAGGCCTCGTCCGCCTTGCGAATCGCTCACGCGATCGTTTCTGCGAGTCCATCGCATGGAGTCTTAAACCTTTGTGTATTGATATAAGTTTTTCTGGCTGAAAATTATTTCTTGCTCTAGCGCGAAGTATTAAATCGGTTTAATATTCCCGGCGGACCGATTTTCAGGAGCCGCCATGCGGCCCGTATTTGCACGTCGACTAGGGGGCAGAGATGCATACATCCAATTCGCTGCAGCGCAACTTTCAACGGATCACAGGCAGATTTTTGGTCATCGCAACTGTGCTTGCATTGGCATCCCTGCTTTTCGGACAGTCGTATTTCGGCACCGTCAGCGGCGTGCTGACTGATTCCACGGACGCGGTAGTGGCCGGGGCGAAAGTCATCCTCGTGGATCAACAAAAGGGCTATTCGTTTGCGACAACCTCCGATAACGGCGGGCGATATTTGTTCCGGTCGGTGCCGCCGGGGATGTACGTAGTTTCGGTCGAAGCCGCCGGTTTTGGCAAAACGCTGAGCGCCCGGTTCAAGGTCGACATCAATGAGAATGCGACGTCGAATCTGACGCTGAAAGTTGCCGGCGCCAGCCAGACCATCCAAGTGGGTGCGCAAGCTCAGAATATTCAGACCGAGGATGCGGAGACCGGCCAGGTCGTCAATCGCAGGTTCATCAATGATCTACCTTTGATCGACCGCAATGTGATTGAGCTCGTTAATCTGGCGCCGGGCATAAGCGCGATGGACGATCAGTGTGACGTTACCTGCACCGGCACGAATTTTGTTTCCAACGGTAGCCGTGGCGCCCAGGCCGACATTCTTACCGACGGCGCGTCAGTCACGAATGCCGAGCCCAACGGCGGCATCACGCAGGCAACGTACCTTCCATCTCCGGAGGCCGTGGAGGAGTTTAAAGTCGAGCAGACGAACTTCAGTGCGGAGTATGGTTTCTCCGGGGCGTCAGTCGTCAACATGATCACGCGCTCGGGCACGAACAAGTTTCACGGAAGTGCGTATGACTTTGTGAGAGACGCGGTTCTCGATGCGAACAACTGGTTCGCCAATCACTTTGGGCAACCAATCCCGCCATTGCGCCGCAACAACTATGGTTTCACCATTGGCGGACCGATCCGGAAAAACAAGACGTTCTTCTTCTTTGACTACGACGCCCTTCGCGCCACAACGCAAAGCACCAACCAGGCTGGAGTGCCTAGCGATCTCATGCGCGCGGGTGACTTTGGTGAGGTCTGCGGGCAACAAGGCGGGACATTCGATGGCACAGGACGTTGCAGCGTTGACCAAGGTCAGCTATGGGATCCTTACCAGCGCACCTACGATTCCAATGTCGGCTCCGCGATCTGGAACAACGCCAATTCGTTTATTCCTTACAACAATCTCGCTCTCTATATCAGTCCCGGCAGCCTCAACCTGCCTGCCAACCTTCAACCAGCCCCCGGAGTGCCGGGCAATCTGATCGACCCGGTGGCGCAGAAAATGTTGAGTTACTTCCCGGAGCCGAACATCAGCACGTCCGATGGCATTTACCGGAACTGGATCGGAACCGGCCCAAACCATAGTTACAACTGGCAGTTCGACGTCAAGGTCGACCACCGTTTCACCGAAAAGAATTTGATGAGCGTCAAGTACTCGCAACAATACAGCCACGGGGATAGCTTTAACTGTTTCAAGAATTTTACCGATCCCTGTGAAGGCGGACCGAACTGGACCAACGCCCATCTGTTCGCCATCAACGACACCCACACTTTCACTCCGACCTTGTTGCTGAATACGACGTTGGGCTTTACCCGCGGGGTGTGGCATATCGACGCCTACAACCCGCAAGGCGTGAATGATCCTCTCGGCACTTTGGGATTCCCGTCGTATTTGCAGAGCAACGGATTTCCAGGTGTGCCCGCGATCTTTGTCGGCCAATATAATTCCGCCGGGTTTACGACGCAGGGCACCGACCCGTACGGCAACTACCGACTGGGGCAAGACACGGGACAACTGACGGTCACCCTCGATAAAGTTCACGGCCCGCATGAATTGAAATTCGGCTTCGACGGGCGGATACACCAGATGAACTATATCCAGACGAATGCCCCCGTCGGCATCTTCAGCTTCGACAACAGCGGTTCCGCGGCATGTCCAGGTGTGAACGACGCAAACTATGGACAGACGGGATTCGAGTTTTGCGGCGGAGACCCCATGTCCAGCTTCCTGATGGGGACGATGAACAGCAATTCCTACTACGAAATCCAGTTTCGGCCGGCGGCCACAAACTACCAGTACGGCATCTTTGGCCAGGACAATTGGAAGGTCAGTCCCAAGCTGACACTGAACCTTGGCTTGCGATATGACGTCACGCTGCCCCGGACGGATCGCTATAACCGGCAAAACTGGTTCGATCCAAATGTAACCAATCCGTTGAACGGAGGCAGTCTCTCGTACAACGACGAAATCACCCTCCAACCAACGACGCTGCAACTGCGCGGCGGTGAGGTGTTTGCGACGTCGAGCCAGCGCACGAACTATGTGACCGACTGGCACAACATTCAGCCGCGCTTCGGCCTGGCCTTCCAGTTTGCTCCGAAGATGGTGTTCCGGGGGGGCTACGGGATTTACTACGGCCAGTCTCGTTCGGGGGTTAGCGGCGTTGCGCCCTACGGCAGCCAGGGCTTCAATCAGTACACCAATGTGATCAGCACCTATCAGAATGACGGCGCGACTCCTTACTTGCATCTGAGCAATCCTTATCCCAACGGATTGATTCAGCCGGCGGGGAATTCGCTTGGCTTATTGAACGATGTTGGCTACGGAGCGAACGGCCCGCTTCGCACCTTAGACGCGAACCTGACTCCTTACGAACAAAGCTGGAGCCTTGGAGTCGAGCGGGAACTGCCCGGCAACGTTGTGCTCAATGTGGAATACATCGGCAAAAAAGGAACCCACTTGCCGTTCAGCGGGGCCAACCAGTTAAACATCCTCGGGCCCCAGATCGAGAACCCTAACGCTGACATTAATGGGCTCCTCACCTACGTGGACAATCCGTTCTCCTCGCAGAACGGTGGTCCCATCAGCGATCCGAACAGTACGCTCTCGTCCCCGACGGTACAAGAGTTCCAGTTGCAACTTCCCCATCCCCAGTTCACGGGCGTCGCGACGGACGTTCAGATGATCGCGGCTTCGAGCTACAGCGGGCTGCAGGTAAGCGCCGAGAAGCGCTATTCCCACGGATTGCAGTTTTTGGTGACCTACGTCTGGTCGAAATCGATCGATAACTCCTCGCAGGCCGACGACAACGTGACGTGGCTGGGAAGCTTTACCAGCCTGCAGGATCCCAACAAGCCATGGCTGGAGCGCAGCCTATCTACTTTCGATATTCCGCAAGTGCTGCAAATGAGCTACACCTACGATCTGCCGTTCGGGCGCGGCCGCGCTTTCCTCGGCAACATGCCCCGCGCGCTGGAAGCGATTGTGGGAGGTTGGAAGACCAACGGGCTGTGGCGCATGTCGGCCGGCCGGCCGTTAACTCTGACGGTCTCTGATGGAAATCCGCTGCCGACATATGGCACCCAACGGCCCAACATTGTCGGGACGCCCAAGCGCAATCACGGCCCGGACTGGATCGACAATTTCTTCGTTGACCCCAACGTTTTCCAGCGGCCTGACGACTTCACGCTGGGCGACGCTCCTCGCTCTCTGGGGAGCATACGAACACCGTGGGCATTTGGCGTCGATCTGTCGCTCTCGAAGCAGTTTGTGGTACACGAAGAGATGAGCCTTGAGTTCCGTATCGAGGCGCGGAACGCATTCAATCATCCCGTGTTCGGGACGCCCGATACGTCGCTAGACGATGGCAGCTTCGGGACGATCAGTTACACGTCGAACACACCCCGGGAGATACAGCTGGCGGTGAAGTTCAACTTCTAGAAGTCTTGCATCGACTTGCATCCTTCGGCCCGCAACCTCGCGGGCCGAAGGACTATGTTTCCCGGCACATGCAAGGGCGCAAGCAGGATTGCATAGGTCCTTCGCTTCGCTCAGGATGACAGGACCGAGTGAGTTACCAATCCTTCCTTACGCTTCCAGGGCTACGTGACAGATGCGGCCGATGAGGTAGTCGGCGGCGGTCTTGCGGTCGTCCATGGTGACGACTTCGATGGGAGAGGACTGATTGTGGGGGCGCAAGACTAGATGATTTCCTGCCACCTCGACATATCTCACCGCGCAAGTATCGTTTTTCAGAACAGCGTACATATTGAATTCACCTTTGCGATACGCCTTGAGTGAGTTGTAATGGCGGTCGATCAAGAGCGTTGACCCGGGTAAGAGACGTGGATACATCGTGATCGCGTCCCGGGCATCGAGCTTGATGAGGACAAAGCGCTGCCAGGAAGAGCGATCGCTTTCGATTTCGGGTTTGAGCTTGCGCAGGTAGTTTTTCTTGAACTTGAGAATTTCCTGCACGTGCATGCTGGTGATCAGGGGCTGGGTGGCAGCGGTGGAGGGGTCAGTGAGCAGAACGTTTTCAAATTCGTCGTCGCTGGGAGGCAAGATAGAGGCGCGCTTGTTGACCTCGGCGGGATCGAGCAGATCGAGGACGGAAAGATGCTGGACGGAGAGAACTTTGTCCATGCCTTCAATGCTGAGGCCGCGCTTGCGGTTGAGGAAGTTGGAGATATGGGCCTGTTTGAAGCCAGTCTGTTGGGCAAGTCTAAGGCCCGTTAATTCACCTGCTTCGATACGCTCCCAGAGTATCTTGCGAAGGTTATCTTGCAGGATTTTGAACTTCATTTGCCGGAGTATAGCACCGGTTTATAACATGGCGCTAAGTCCGGAAGTTTTCCACAGGCGGCAATTGTCTATCCAACCTTGACTGAGAAAATTCACAGATATACGATCGCGACATCCTAGAGGCCATTATGCTCTCCGGTAGAAAGCAATGACGAGTCACTTGGATAAGTTGAATGAAGAAAAGAACTTCGGCGAATTTCGCCGGAAAGTAAAATCGGCAGAAGTGCTATCGGCGTCGATGGAGCACCTGCTGCTATCGCTCGGGTTCACCGGAAAAGTGAGCGTGGTGATGCAAAATGGACGCGTGCTGAAATCGGGTTACGAAGAAGGCTACTTCCACCAACGGCATGACGACTAGAGCACGCTTAAATTGTAGAAGGGGAGGATGTTGGCGACGAACAGAAGTGCGGTGACAGATCGTTTTTCATAGGTTCGACAAAACTAAATAGCTCAAGCAGGTCATCGTAAGAAAAACGAGCCCTGCGTTCAGTTCCTGCAAATGCAGGGATTGGCGCAGGGCTTTTCTGCTTTTGGCATTTGGAACTTGGCGAAGTTAAATCGGCGAGAGCAAAACACAACATTGATCAAAATAACTCGGAGGAGTGATGAAAAGCAGTCAGAAAGATAAGAAAAGCAATGAAGTTGGCGTGGAACTGAAGTATTGCGAGCATTGTGGGGGGCTGTGGGTAAGGGAGCGCGGCACAGGAGTTGTATTGCGAGAAGTGTCAACCAAAGGTGGCGGACTTACCCAGTCCGAAGATGAGATCGAACCGGCTAATCCTGCCGGTGCATCCGCCCACGGCGATCGAGGACTGCGCATTTGAAATCGACATTGACGAATCGAACGACTTTGAAGCAGCGGGAGGTGTGGCGTGAGCGGAGTGATTGAGATCTCCGCTGAAGCGGAAAGGACCGAACCAGAGGCGAGCGCGGGATTTCCTCGGCGTACGCGCCACGAAGAGAAACGGTTGGCAGAGCAGTTGGCAGAGCATCAGTTCCCTGCGCGTGAACACGCGGATGAAGCAGGGGAAGAGACACTTGAAGGGAATTTTGGAGGAGGATAGCCGGCAACGTCGGGAGGAAGAGGAGGAACGGGAGCGGCGAATCTATCGAGGGCGGACGGTGGCAATGTTGAGGCGCTACATGCGTTACTCGATCGAGACGGGGAGGATGCCGTCGTTATTAGGGGCGGAGTTCTTTCGGGCGAAGGTGACGGCGTACACCGTGGTCACGTTTGAGGACCGTGTGATTTTCGTGCACGACATGGAGAAGTGCCTGGACCGGCTGGACGAGTTCTCGCGGCAGTTGATTGCACGGCATATCCTGCAAGAACACGATCAGTGGGGCACGGCGAAGCTTCTGCACTGCAACGAGAAGACAATACGGCGTTGTACCCCTCTGGTTTTGGACTTGCTGAGTCAGATTCTGCTGGATGTGGGGTTGATGAAGCGACTCGAGCCGATTCAGACAAATTGTTGTCAAGAGGGAGAAAACGGTCCATTCGACGCAAGTGATTGTGAAGACGACGAATAAAAAGATTTTAAAATGTCCACTTTGACCTTAGCAATTTGATATTCTTAATATATAGGGTTCAGTAATCATAATCCTGCTCATGGAAGGCGCGCCTCAATGGCGCGCCTTTTCTTTTGGCAGGTACGGCATAGGTGATGGAGGTGGCTTCATCTGCTCTGCGAGGCCAAACGATGCATATAAGCGGGATGAAGGCATTTTTACGAGTCAAAGAGGCATCGAGCATGAGACAAAGAAATTCTTGTCAAGGGGGTAAAACGGGGCGAACTGCTGCAAGTGATTGCGACGATTGGAAATATAAAGTTTGAAAAATGTCCATTTTTACCTTAGCCATTTGATATTCTGGATATATAAAGTTTAGAAAAAAAGAAATCATTCCAAATGAAGGCGCGCCTTGAGGCGCGCCTTCCGTATTTTAGGCAAAGAAGACTAAATCCAAGGGAATCCGAGTACGGGGCAATGATCAAGAAAAAGACGAAGAGGAAAGCGACTAAGAAGACGGCGGCGAAAAAGACATCACTGAGGGCCAAGAGGGACCGCAATCCGGCAGCGGTAAGGAACGATATCGCGAAGATCGTGGAATCGGGAGCGAAGAGAATTACCAAGGCCGTTATGGAGCAGGCGATGACGGGGCGACTGGCGCCAGCGAAGTATCTGTTTGAAATGGCGTCGATCTATCCGTCATCAACGGACGGAAGTTTTTCGACGAAGGACGAGGAGAGTCTGGCGGAGACTTTGATGCGCAGCCTGGGACTTCCGGATAAGCCGATTCCCCGGGATGAAGAAGATCCGCCGGTGCCGGCTTCGGTGGAGGAAAAGCCCAAGCCAAGGGCAATCGACGAGGAAGAGCTGGGAGCGGGTTCGGATGCTGGTTCTAAATCCGAATTGGAGGCCGGCGACGAGAGCAAGGAACCATTGCTGGTGTGACGGCTAAATGACGCGTCGTCGCTGAAGGATGCAGAATCTGGGCAGCGAAGAAGGCGGCTGCCCAGCTTTCGCATTGAGAGACAAATGCACCATTAGGGATACCGTAGAATGAGGCGGAGCGGTGCGACGAGAATCACCGGTTGCGGTCTGGGTTGGAACGAAGAGGTTAAGAACCCCAACGCCTCCGATGGGCTCGAAGACCAAGCAGCCACGCTGGGACAGCCCGCAGAGAAGCGAAAAGAGACACAGGACTGGGATGGATATTACATGGTTGACCGACCGGCTTGCGGTTGGAGGCGGGATTTGGAAGGCGGAGAACATGGCGAAGGTGAAGGCCGCCGGGATCACGCACATCATCGACATGCAAATCGAGTTTGACGATACGGAGTTGGGAGAGGCACAGGGCATTGAAGTGCTGTGGAACCCGACGGATGATGATTTTGAGCCGAAGCCGGCTGAGCTGTTTCGGCGCGGCGTGGAGTTTGCGACGGCGGCATTTGAAAAAGCCGATGCCAAGCTGTTCATCCATTGCGCAGCGGGGGTACACCGCGCCCCGATGATGGCGCTGGCGGTGTTGGGATCGATGGGATGGAGCGTGGACGAGGCGATGCATCTGATTGAGGATCTGCGTCCGGTAGCGGACTTCGCCGCCGTGTATGTGCAGAGTGTAAGAGAGTTCCTGGGGAGCGAGGCTGAGGATGTTCCCCGGAACAGAGTCTTCTGACGGTTGCGAAATTATTAATCGATCATTGTGAGATTCACGAGTTGAGAGCTGCACTCGGTTGCTGAGCAGCGACTAAGTCTGATTGTTGGATGAATGATGGTCTGGAGAAGGGAGCCTGGAAAGGCTCCCATTTTTTTGAAGGCATTCTGTGGCTTTGAAAGAACGGCAGCGGACAGGAACGTCCGCTCGATAAAAGTTTGATGGAGGAAACGATGTTTGACGCGGACCGCCGCCCCATGGGGCGGCTTTTTTATTGGCTACTGGCGGTGGTGACGATCGCTGGTTGTGGACTGACGGCCAGCGGGGCGGCACCGGTTCCTCAGAGTGGATTGGCAAGCACCACGGTGGCGGACACGATTTACATGGCGGATGGAAGCGCGGCGCAGGGAAACCTGATTATCACGTGGCCGGCGTTTGTCACATCAACGACGGTGCAGGTGGATGCCGGCATGTCTCCGGGTAACGGATATGCGATTGAAGTTCGCACCCACGATTATGGATTTGGAGCGGCGAATGACCGAAACCTGCTGGGCCGATTCAGCACGCGAACATTTACACTGCCTCGGCTGGGCAGAACCCAAAACTACTTTCTCCGACTGTATGACGGCTCTACTCCGCCGCGATATTCGCGTTACTCAGCGGCGCTCCATCTGGATTATCCGTTATGACCGAAGAACATTCGCTAGGCAGACGGTTTCGAAGTGTGGAGAAACCATCCACGGGTGCGCAATACACGGCGAAAGACTTTCAACTCGAGGTTCTGGATAAGTTGGCGGAAGTGCAGCGACTCGCTGGGTCCTTAGAGGATTCCTGGAACAACAAGTTGGCGGCTGCCAAAGAACAGCGTCTTGTGAAGTTCGACAGTCGCACATTGATCGCGCTCGGGGCAATTGCACTTTCTATCACCGGGTATGTAATTCAGGAAGCGCGCAATACCGCCAGGCAAGACAGCGAAATCGAAGCGACCAAGGCAAGGGTCGTACGTCTGGAGCAGATCGCGGCCACGAATACCGAAGCCCGGATACGAACTGAAGTACAACTTGGTGAACTACGAGATGGCCAACTTGAGATCAAAGCGCTGATTCAAGCTCATGACAGCGCTAGTAAAAAAGCCAGTTTAAGCAAATAGAACTCTTACATCCAGACAAGTTTCAAGCGAACTAAGCGAGAAACCGCTCCTGTTGCAAACACAACGGGAAAGCGGAGCCGTGATCTCAATTTACTGACAAGAGGGGAATGAGTATGAATTTTCTAAATCAGCTGTTGCGTGGGATTGCTTTCGTGCCTGCTCTAGTGAATGGAATCGAAGCGCTTTTCAGCGGAAAATCGGGCGTTCAAAAAAAAGACGCCGCGATGTCGTTTCTGGAGAATGCGTTGACAACCATGGATGCCGTCGCAGCACGAGAAATCGTGGAGCCGGAAAACTTCAGGAATGGGGTGTCAAAAATAATCGACGGAACTGTGGAATGCCTGAATGCTTCCACGTGGGCCAAAGGGAACAAGCAGGGCCCTTCTGCGATTCCCCAATAGCGCTCATTCTGGACGATCGATAAACTGGGAACCCGGTCATGAGAAAGGGGGATGCGTCTTGCATCCCCCTAACTGTCTATTGCCAGCTCACTGAAAAGTCGATTACCCGACTTCCTCAGTCCACGTCTGCAGCGTCTTCTTCACTAAGTCCATAAACTGGTCGGCGACGGCACCGTCAATCAGACGGTGATCGTAACCCAAGGTGAGATGGACGACGGAACGAATCGCGATGGAGTCAGTACCGTCTTTGTCGGTGATTACCATCGGCTGTTTCGTGATGCCGCCGACACCCATGATCGCGGAATTAGGTTGATTGATGATAGGCAGGCCGAACACGGCACCGAATTGTCCGGGGTTGGTGACGGTGAATGTGGAGCCTTCGACATCTTCAGGCTTAAGTTTCTTGGTGCGAGCGCGTTCGCCGAGATCGGAGATGCCGCGCTGTAGACCGAGGAAGTTCAAGTCTCCCGCATTTTTCAGCACAGGAACGATGAGGCCCCAGTCGAGGGCGACGGCAATTCCCATGTTGATTTGACGATGATAGCGGATGTTGTCGCCTTCGAGAGTAGCGTTGATGATGGGCCACTGTTGCAGCGCTATGACAGCGGCGCGGACGAAGAATGGCATGAATGTGAGACGCGCGCCGTGGCGCTGCTCGAAGCCAGCCTTGTGCTTGTTGCGCAGGTTGACGATGCGGGTGAAGTCCACTTCGTACATACAGTGGACGTGGGCGCTGGTTCGGCGGGACTCGATCATGCGCTGAGCAATGATCTTGCGCATGTTCGACATGGGAACGAGATCGCCTGGGTAGGGCGCGGGAGCTGCCGGGCGAGGCGCTGGAGCGGCGGCTGCAGACTGAGCAGAGGCAGACGGAGCAGCGGGAGCCGGTTGCGAAGATCCCTGGCTCTCGATGAATGACATGATGTCCTGCTTGGTGATGCGGCCGCCGAGTCCGGTGCCGGAAACATGAGAAAGACTGATGCCGTGCTCGCGTGCGATCTTGCGAACGAGCGGGGAAGAACGCGCTTCTTCTTCCTCTTCGTTTGACGTTGGGGCAGGCGGGGCTGCTGATGGGGCCGCCGCCGGAGCTGGCGCGGAAGCCTTCTTCTCTTCAACCTTCACTGCGGAGGGCTTCTCCGCGGGAGGCGCCGCGGCCTTTGCTGGAGCCACTGCGGCTTCGCCATCGGCAGCGATGGTTCCGACAATGGTGTTAACTCCAACCGTCGTGCCTTCGGTGACTTTGATGTCCTGCAGGACGCCGGAGGCGGGCGCGGGAATCTCGGCGTCGACCTTATCGGTGGAGATTTCGAACAGCGGTTCGTCCCGTTGCACCTTGTCGCCGGGCTTCTTCAACCATTTGGTAATGGTGCCCTCGACGATGGATTCACCCATCTGGGGCATGATGATGTCAGTTGGCATGATTTCCTTCCGCGCGAGGCCCATCGTTGGACAGAAAGGGCCGAACGCAACCAAATATTATAGCGTTTGATGGAAGTTAGAGGCTTGAACGGCAGCACTCATTCCAGCTTCACCCGAGGTCGCAGGGTCCTAGTGGTCGTGATCGTGATCCTTCATCCCTTCTTTTTTCTCGACGGCCGGCTCGGCGCCGAAGCTCGTCTTCCAGTATTCCTGCACCGCCGGCGGAAGCTTATCCAAGTGTGAGAGTAGCATCGTGATCTTCCACATATCCTGTTCGCCTAGGGTTTTGTCCCATGCCGGCATGCCGGTGTAACGCACCCCGGTTCGGATGGTATAGAAAATGTGCCATTCGGGATCATCGGGAGGATCAGAGATGAGGTTCGGCGGGGGCGGATAGAACGAATTGACCAAAGTCGAAGGCTTGCGGTCGAGGCCGCCGTGGCAGAGGGCGCAATTCATAGTGTAAAGCTTCATCCCCTCTTCCAGATTCTGATCGGTGGGCGTCAGCGGATTGTTGATGCGAGGCGCATGGCGCTCCATCGAGGCATCGACCGCGCCCATGGCGAAACGGCGTTCGACGTGCGGAGGTTCGACGTTTGCAGCCGTGGGGAAAAATCCGAGCATGGCGAAGCCGAGTCCGCCTAGAACCAAAACCAAGAGCGTGACGATCACACCCAGAATGAACTTGCCCATGAAGCCTCCACGGTGACTATTGTGGCAGATGCAGCAGGCGGGACGCTATCGCGAAACAGCAGCTTCTTGGACCGAGCGAAGTCTGTGGTCCCCGCGTTCTTTTCCCCTTCGCTCAATAGACCTTCAGGCGGCGCGCTTCGTGGACAACGTCTTCCACTTTCGGAAGATAGTGATGCTCTTGCGGCGGAGAAAATGGAACAGCAGAATCTAATCCCGCTATCCGGACGATAGGGCCATCGAGATCGTCGAATGCCTCTTCATTAATGATCGCGGCGATTTCGCCAGCCAAACCTCCGGTGCGCGAGTGCTCGTGGAGAATAATGACTTTATTCGTTTTCTTGACGGTCTGAGCAATCGCATCACGGTCGAGCGGCGAGACGGTGCGGAGGTCGAGGATTTCGAGATCGATTCCCTCTTTGCTAAGGATGTCAGCGGCTTCCAGTGCGGTGTGGACCATGGCCGCATAAGTGATGATGCTCAGATCGCGGCCTTCCCGGGCGATGTTCGCTTTACCGATGGGGACAATGTAATCATCCGCGGGAACTTCGCCTTTGATGCGGCGGTAGAGATATTTGTGCTCGAAGAAGATGCAGGGATTGTTGTCGCGGATGGCGGCCTTGATCAGACCTTTGGCGTCGTAGGGTGTCGCGGGACAGATCACTTTCAAGCCGGGATTGTGCACAAACCACATCTCTGGGTTCTGCGAGTGGAAGGGACCGCCGTGAACGTATCCGCCACTGGGGCCGCGCAGGACGAGCGGAGCAGGCGCGCCCCAGAGGTAGTGTGTCTTGGCGACCATGTTGCTGATCTGGTTGAAGGCGCAGCCGATGAAATCCATGAACTGAAATTCCGCAACAGGGCGCATGCCGGTGAGCGAGGCCCCGAAGGCCGCGCCTACGATGGCGGACTCGGCGATGGGCGTGTCGATGACGCGCTCGGGGCCGAAGCGGTCGATGAATCCGTCGGTGACTTTGAAGGCGCCACCGTAGATGCCGATGTCTTCGCCGAGGCAAAAGACAGTGGGGTCGCGGTCCATTTCTTCCCAGATTCCCTGGCGGATGGCTTCGAGATAGGTAAGTTGCATAGTCAGATTCTTTGCCACGGATCTACACGGATGAACACGGATACAGCTATTTCAAGTGCACGGCGGCTTCGGTTTCTTTGTAGTTGCCGCTTCCTTTTTTTACTTTCGGCATGCCGTATTTCGGCTTGATCTCGTGGCAGCCGTTTTCGCAGAAGACGCCGCCTTCGGCTGATTCGGGTGTTGGCATCGGCGAATTTACCGCTATCTCTCGCTCGGCTTCGATTACTTCTTCTACTTCCGCGATCAACGCTTCGTGCTCTTTTGCGCTTAGCCACTTTTTCTCTTTCACCAGATAATTCTCGAATCTCGCCAACGGATCGCGTTTTTTCCAGAAATCAAACATTGGCTTGGGGACATAGCTCGCGGCGTCATGGATGGCGTGGCCTTTCATGCGCATCATCTTGGCTTCAATGAGCGTGGGCCCGTCGCCGCGGTGAGCGCGTTCAACGGCGTCACGGGCTGCGTCGTAGACCTGACACGCGTCGGTGCCATCGACGATCACGCCGGGGATGCCGTACCCGATAGCGCGTTCGGCCAAGTCTTTGCAGCGGTACTGCATTTCTGACGGCGTGGAGTACGCCCACAGATTGCTCTCGACGAAGAGCACGAGACCGAGATTTTGCACGGCGGCGAAGTTGATGCCTTCGTAGGTGACGCCGGTAGATTGGCCTCCATCGCCGATGTAGGTCATAACCGCGAGGTTGCGTCCTTGCAGGCGCCCGCCGAGGGCAACGCCCGAAAGCACTGGGATGAGATCGCCGAGCATGGAAATGGGCGAGACCATGTTGCGCTTTTCGATGTCGCCGAAGTGCGAGGTGCCGTCGCGGCCCTTGGTGGGCGAGTCCGCTTTCGCCATGTACTGCATCATCGTGTCACTGGCACGGAAGCCGCGGACGAGCAGCGACCCCTGGTTGCGGATCATGGGAGCGAACCAGTCGTCTTTGTCGAGCGCATAAGCCGAGGCGCAGGAGCAGGCTTCCTGCCCGAGGCCGAAATAGACTCCGCCAACGACTTTGCCTTGCTTGTAGAGGTTCTCTAGAGCGACTTCCATTTTGCGGTTGAGCAGCATGTAACGGTAAATCTCGATGCATTGCTTCTTGTCTATATACTTGGAGTCGCGGATCGGCGGAACGGGAGCGTCGAGATTGCCTTCGACCTCGTAGCGGACGTGCTCGGCACCCTGGCGGTCTTTTTGTCTGCGCTGGCGCACAGTGAAGTCAGGATGCTCGAGGCGGTAGTCGGGGATGGAATACGTGCGGATATCCCCGTTGGTGGAGTTTCGGTTCTTCGTGTTGTGGCTGGGCGGGTGGACGACTCCGTCCGCCGCTACGTGGTGCTTGCTGGTCGCACCACCGTTGCGCGAACGATTCCCGTTGGAACTCAGCTTGGTCTTAATTTTTTTGTTCCCCATTTGAAAGCGTTGCTGCGAGCGCGATGTATTGATGGTATCGCGAGAGGGGCGCGGAGGGCTAGAGCGTAGGGGCAACTGTGACGCGCGCCAGAAGATCGTCCAAGCTTTCGACCCAAAGCATCTGGCTGGAGAAGAGCGTGCCGAAATTGCGGGAGATGGATTCGGCGACCACGTTCAAGTCGAGCGGCTTGCCGAGTTCCTGCCACATCGAGGTCACGGGCTTGGAGGTGATGCCGCAAGGAACAATGAGATTGAAGTAACTAAGATCTGTGTTCACGTTTAGGGCGAAGCCATGGGAGGTAACGAAACGGGAGATGTGTACGCCGATCGCTGCTATTTTAGCTTCGGCGTTCTCCTCGGCTGTCTCCACATGATCAATTCCGCTGGACGCATCGGTCCATACGCCCGTCAGGCCTGGCACTCGCTTCGCCGGAATGGCGAAGTAGGCGCAGGTGCGGATGAGGACTTCTTCCAGACGACGGACGAACTCGATGACACCTAGAGTTTTACGAAGTGTAGATGGTCGAGCCTGTGATTCATCGGGGCGGACGAATGCGTCCGCCCCTACACGAAATCCGCGCAGGTCAAAAATGGGATAGCCGACGATCTGTCCGGGGCCATGGAACGTAACGTCCCCGCCGCGATCACATTCGAAAAGTTCGACGCCGCGTTGGCCGAGAACGTCGGGAGATGCGATAACGTTAGCTGCTTTCGCATTGCGACCCAAGGTGATGACTGGAGAATGCTCGAGGAGCAAGAGGACGTCGCCGATCTTTTCTTCTTTACGGAGGGCTACCAACTGCTGCTGCAGGCTGAGGCCTGTTGCGTAGTCGACGGTGCCGAGTTGGACGACTGAGATCAAAGTCAAAATCCTCACCACAGGGGACACGGAGGACATCCATAGATTCTTCGCGCGCGAAACGAACTCAGGATGGAAATGCGTTCTTTACCCGCATCTATTCGTGTTCATCCGCGGAAATCCGTGGCCAAAAAGTTCACGCATTGATCGCGATCCCATATACGCTGTTCGACGCGTCTAGCATGGCTTCGGCCAGCGTGGGATGGGCATGGATTGTCCACATCAGGTCTTCCACCGTCGCTTCGAGTTCCATGGCAGCCACCGCTTCAGCGATCAACTCTGTAGCCTGCGGGCCGATGATGTGGACGCCGAGAATTTCCCCGTAGTCGGCGTCGCTGACGATCTTGATGAAGCCTTCGTGCTGGCCTACGATCGACGCGCGGGAGTTAGCGGTGAAGGGGAACTTTCCAACCTTGACGTTGTACCCTGCTTCACGCGCCTTGGTCTCAGTGAGGCCGACACTACCGATTTCCGGATGGCAATAGGTTGCGCCAGGAATATGTTCAGGATTGATCGGCTTGCTGGGCTTGCCTGCAATCTTCGCGACTGCTACGAGAGCCTCCATGGCTCCGACGTGCGCCAGTTGCGGCGTTCCCAAAACAATGTCGCCCACCGCATAGACGCCGGGTTCGGTGGTCTGCATCCACGAATCGGTTTTAATGAACTCGCGATCCGGCTTGATCTTCGTGCGTTCCAAGCCGATGTTCTGGGTGCGCGGCTTGCGGCCCACTGCGATCAGGATTTTTTCGGATTCGATCTTCTGTTGTTTGCCTTCGGCGGTGATGGTTACGGCGACGCCCGCTTTCGTCTTCTCGACTTTGTCGACTTTCGCACCAGTGTGGAAGGCGATGCCCCGCTTGCGATAGACGCGCGCGAGTTCCTTGGATACTTCTTCATCTTCCACTGGGACAAGCCGCGGCAGCATTTCGACAATCGTCACTTCGGAATCGAACGAGCGGTAGATCGAGGCGAACTCGACGCCGACAGCTCCCGCACCGACGATTACGATCGATTTGGGAAGATCTTTCAGGCTCAAGATTTCGATGTTGGTCAGGATGCGATCGCCGGCTTCGAGACCGGGCAGCATGCGAGCTTCGGAACCTGTAGCCAGGATGACGTTCTTCGTCTTGAGCTGGGCAGCTTTGTCACCGTTCACGACTTCAACGGTAAGTATCCCATTTTGCGCCGGGCCTGTGAGCTTGCCATATCCCTTTACGGTCTCCACCTTGTTTTTCTTCATCAGGAACTCGAGGCCCTTGGCATGCTTGGCAACGATCTTCCCCTTGCGCTCCTGGATGGCAGCCCAGTTGAGCTTGCGCGCGTCCACACCCTCGATACCGAATTCCTTGGCATCTTTAAGATGGTCCCAGAGTTCGGCGTTAAACAGCAGAGCCTTGGTCGGGATGCAGCCGACGTGCAGGCAGGTTCCGCCGAGGAATCCGTCTTTTTCGATGAGCGCGGTCTTCAGGCCGTATTGGCCGGCGCGGATCGCCGCGGTGTATCCGGCAGGGCCACTGCCAATGATGGCTACGTCGTAAATGGTTTCGGGCAATGGAATAATCCTCGCTTCTCAGTATGTAGAGATGACTCAGGGCAAACGAATGATTCTAGAACAGGGGTAGCAAAGCGGCCAAACGAAGCCCTAAAGCCTTCACCACGAAGGACACCAAGGCTCACGAAGGAAGCCTTGTCGCAGAAAAAGGCCGCCTTTTCGGCGGCCTTCGAGATTATGTTTTTGAATACCTAGTTGTTTTCGTTACTGGCGCGCTTCCAGGAAATCAACTCGCCAATCGTCGAACTGGTGCTGGAAACCGGCTGCTTGTAGGCTTCCACCTCCGAGCGTGACGCTTCTTCTCCCACCGCACGGATGCTGAGGCCCACTTTCTTCTCTTCCGGATTCATCTTGATGATCTTGAAGTCGTGTTCCAGGCCGGGCTCAAGATGGAGCGGCTGACCATTCTCGTCGGTCGCTTCGGACTTGTGGCACAAACCCTCGACGCCCTCTGCGATTTCAACAAACGCACCGAATGCGGCCACCCGCAAAACCTTGCCGTGAACCACGTCGCCGATGTGATGAGTCTGGAAGAACGACTCCCAGACATCTGGTTGAAGCTGCTTCACGCCCAGCGACAGACGCCGCTTGTCCGGTTCAATCGCCAGAACCACTGCCTTCACGCGATCGCCCTTCTTCAGCACTTCCGAAGGATGCTTCACGCGTTTCGTCCAGCTCAGGTTGCTGACGTGAACCAAGCCGTCGATGCCATCTTCGATTTCGATGAAGGCGCCGAAGTCCGTCAGATTGCGCACGCGTCCTTCTACGGTCATACCAACCGGGAATTTCTCGTGTAACGAGTCCCACGGATTCGCCGCCAGTTGCCGCATCCCAAGGGAAATGCGCCGCTCGGTCGGGTTCACGTTCAGAACCACGCATTCCACCTGATCGCCAACATTGACCAGTTTCGACGGATGTTTCATCCGCTTCGACCAGGTCATTTCGCTGACGTGGACCAGACCTTCGATTCCCTGCTCCAACTCCACGAACGCACCGTAGTCGGTCACGCTGATCACGCGTCCGCCAACGTGCGCACCTTCTGGATAGCGATGCTCCGCGTCGAGCCACGGATCAGGCGTCAGTTGCTTGAAGCCCAGCGAGACGCGTTGTTTCTCTTTGTCGTACTTCAACACCTTGACCTGAATCTGGTCACCAACGTTAACCAAATCCTTCGGGTGAGTCAGGCGTCCCCATGACATGTCGGTGATGTGCAACAGTCCATCAAGCCCGCCCAGATCCACGAACGCGCCATACTCAGTCAGATTCTTGACCACACCGGTGAGCACTGAACCTTCTTCCAGGTGCTCCAGGGTCTTCGAGCGCTTTTCGTTCTGCTCTCCTTCCAGCAGATCCTTGCGCGAGACCACGATGTTGCCACGCTTCTTGTTCAGCTTAATGACCGCGACTTCCAGCGTCTGGCCCTTCATGCCGTCCAGATTGCGGATCGGCCGCAGATCCACCTGCGAGCCCGGCAGGAAGGCGTGCGCGCCAAGAATATCGACGGTGAGACCGCCCTTGATACGGTCTACGACGACTGCCTGAATCGGCTTCTTCTCGTTGTAAGCCTTCTCGATTTCTTCCCAGGCATGAATCCGCTGTGCCTTTTGATGCGACAGGTTGATGTAGCCCTCTTCCGCCTGTCCCTTGTCGCGCATGACATCGATCTCATCGCCGGGCTTGAACTTGGGATTGCCCTCGTGATCGAGAACTTCCGCCAGCGGCAGCATGCCTTCCGACTTGGCGCCGATATCCACGACGACGTGCGTGCCAGTCAGTTTCAGAACCGTGCCTTTGATGACGCGGTCTTCACTAACCGCCTCTTCGGCTTCGGTCGTGAACGTTTCCAGCACTGACGCGAAGTCCTCGCCGGCAGCCAGCTTGTCGTCTACGGCAGAGTCAGCTTGCGCCTGAGCGGAATGGTCGGTGGTCGCGGCAGCCTGATCCTGTTCGGGCTGGTGTTGCTGCTCTGCCTTTGGTTCTTCGGTCGCGACAGAGGAATTGGAATCGGAGTTGGGGGCGGTGGTCTCGTCGAACAAGGTTATGCCTCTCTGGTAACGGATGCGGGGCCTGCGTTGCGGACTGCTGGATGAGTCGTTTGGTTGTGGTGGGCTCACCCTGGCGAGTGAGCTTGGACAATCCCAGCTGTCGGACGTTTAACAGAGAACCCGCGTCCAATGGGAACTCTTCGACTATAGCAACGTGCTGCGAACAGTGTCAAACGCAAATCCCCCAAATATTTCAATCGGGTTACAGTGTTACGATTTCGGAACACGCCGCTCATCTGCTAACCTGCCCTGCTATGGATTACCTCTGGACCCCGTGGCGTTATGCCTATGTCTCGTCCACGGAAAAGACCGCTGGATGCGTTTTCTGTGATGCGCCCAAAGAGAAGGACGACTCCAAGGTGCTCATCGTGTACCGGGGCCAGTATTGCTACGTAATTCTGAACGCCTATCCCTACACTCCGGGGCACGTGATGATCGTCCCTTACGCGCATTTGGACGAGTTGCGTAGGCTTCCTGCAGAAGCTGCTCAGGAGATGATGACGCTCTCTCAGCGGATGGAATCTTTGCTGCGCGAACTCTACCATCCGGACGGCATTAACTTAGGCATGAACATCGGTAAGGCCGCTGGTGCGGGGATCGCGGGACACATCCACATGCACGTTCTGCCCCGCTGGGTGGCAGATGCAAACTTTGTATCGGTAATCGGCGAGACGCGGGTTCTGCCGGAAACGCTGGATGTAACGTGGGGGAGGATGCGGGAGGCGTTGAAATAAGTTGTTGCTCCTGCCTAAAGCATGGTGTCATCCTGAGCGGCGCACTTTGCCGCGAAGGATCCATGAACTTCCCGCCCGTTGCACAGATCGTTCGCTTCGCTCAGGATGACAAAGCCAGTTAGCCAACAAGCCGTATCATCTCTTGCTCGTCAATGACTGCGACACCCAGTTCTTTCGCCTTGTCGAGCTTCGACCCTGCATCCGTTCCGGCTACGACGTAGTCTGTTTTCTTGCTGACTGAGCCGGTGACTTTCCCGCCGGCATCCTCAATCATCTTCTTGGCTTCGTCGCGCGAATATGTGGCCAGTGTGCCTGTAAGAACGAACGTCTTCCCCGCGAGCTTCGTGCCACGCTCTCTCTTCTTGCCCTTAAACGCAAGCCCGGCCTGGCCGAGGCGCTCAACCAACTTGCGATTTGCGGGAATGCTGAAGAACTCCACGATGCTCTCGGCGATACGAGGCCCGACTTCATCCACATTCTGCAATTCCTCGACACCCGCCTGCTCTAGAGCCTCCATCGAACCGAAGTGCTCCGCCAGAAATTGTGCGGTCCGCTCGCCGACCATGCGAATGCCAAGCCCGTAGATCACCCGCTCAAGTGGCAACTGCTTCGAATTCTCGATTTCGTTGAGAATATTTTGCGCTGATTTGTCGGCGAAGCGCTCGAGGCTGAGTAGATCCGCCTTTGTGAGCTTGTAAATGTCGGCCACATTCTTCACCAGCCCGCGTTCGGTCAGTTGGGTAACGAGCGCGTCACCCATGCCGTCAATGTTCATTACCCCACGCGAGGCGAAGTGCAGGATGGTTCCCAACAGCTTGGCGGGACAATTTGCATTCACACAGCGGTAATCGACTTCGCCCTCGGTGCGGACAACTTTGTTTCCGCAGACTTGGCACTTCTCGGGATCCTCTACGTCTTTGTCTCCGCGTGGATGCTCTTTATCTACCTCAACGACCTTGGGAATCACATCGCCACCACGCTCAACTCGAACCCAGTCGCCGATCCTCACTCCGAGGCGGCGTATTTCGTCCATGTTATGTAGTGTCGCATTGCGAACGGTTGTCCCGCCGATCGGAATCGGCACCAATTCCGCGACCGGTGTCAGTTTGCCGGTACGGCCAGTCTGCCAGCGAATGTTCTCCAGTTTCGTGACTCCGCCGCGTGCAGCATATTTGTAAGCGATCGCCCAGCGCGGCGCTTTACCCGTGAAACCGAGTTCGTCCTGCAGCGCGGTGCGGTCAACTTTGACCACAATGCCATCGATCTCATACGGCAGCGATTCGCGCTTCCCTTCCCACCCTTGAATAAAGGACCAGACTTCGTCCATCGAATGAACCAGCTTATGGTTCGGGTTGACTTTGAATCCTGCATCCCCGAGCGCGCCGAGTGTCTTGGAGTGTCGGTCGAAATATGTGCGGCCGTTTTGGAGCAGGATGTATGGGAAAAAATCCATGCGCCGTTCTGCGGTGATATTCGCATCGAGTTGTCGAACTGTCCCCGCAGTGAAATTGCGCGGGTTCGCGAATGTCGGCAAGCCGTTCTTCTCGCGTTCTTCGTTAATCCTCTTAAAGGACGCAGTCGGCATCAGCAGTTCACCGCGAACTTCAAAATCCACGGGAATCCCAGCCTTCTTCAGCCTCTCCTTCGGGATCGACAATGGGATCGAGCGCACCGTGCGCACGTTGAGCGTGACGTCTTCTCCCACCGATCCGTCGCCGCGGGTGACGCCGCGGGCCAACCTGCCGTCTTCGTAGATCAAAGCCAGGGACATGCCATCGAGTTTGAGCTCGCAGACGTAGTCCACGTCCTTGCGGCCCGTCAGTTCATGGACACGCCGCTCCCATCCACGCAATTCTTCTTCGTTGTAAGTGTTGTCCAGCGACAACATCGGCGTGGAGTGCCGGACCTTGACGAATCCTTCCCGCGGCTTGCCGCCCACACGCTGAGTCGGAGAATCGGGCGTTACGAGCGTCGGATGCTCGCTCTCCAGGTCCTTCAACTGCTGCATCAGCTTGTCGAATTCCGCATCGCTGATTGCGGGATTATCGAGTACGTAGTAGAGGTGCTCGTGGTGGCGAATCTTTTCGCGCAGCGCCTCGATCTTTTTTTCGGCGTCTTTCGCAGCCATGGCAGAGAGATTATATTCAAAATAATCTGGACAGATCTGCACGTTATACCTGGCATGAAAATTCTCGAAACATCGCGCCTTATCCTCCGGGAGTTCATCCCCGTGGATGTCGAGCAATTGGCCCCGGTCCTCTCCGACCCGGAAACGATGCGCTTCTATCCCGCGCCCCTCCGTCGCGCCGAAGTCGATTCCTGGATCTCTCGCAATGTGCGCCGTTATCAGGAGGATGGTCATGGCCTCTGGGCCATGATTCTGAAATCCAGCGGCGCACTGATCGGCGATTGCGGCCTCACGGTGCAAGATGTGGATGGCAAGAATGAAATCGAGATTGGCTATCACGTACGCCGCGATCTGTGGGGACAGGGCCTGGCCACGGAGGCAGCCCGCGCCTGCCGCGATTTCGGGTTCGCGCGCATGCCCGTCGATCGCCTCATCTCACTGATTCGTCCGGAGAATCTGCCTTCTCGCCGCGTTGCAGAAAAAAATGGGATGAGCGTGTGGAAGGAAGTTGTGCGGAAAGGCCTGTCGCACTTGGTGTACAGCATCCGACGCGATCAGGCCGGAAAATGAATGGGGCTGGCAATCGCCAGCCCCTGCCCTGCTAAGAACCTTACTTTCAGACCAGATCCTCCACCCTTAGCGCTTGCGCTCCGCCCTTCCACGACGCCTCAAATTGTTTCTGCACGAACCCCGCATCGTAGTCCCGCTTCTGCAGCAACAACGCTTGATGTAATCCCCACAGAGATCGCGGATTCCTCGGATTCCGTTCGAGGTCTTCGCGGAACACCTTCTCAGCACCCGCAGAATCTCCACTCATCAGCAGCACTCCCCCCAGTGATTCCCGCACGGGATAGAACCAGTCGGGCGGCTCACCATAGTTCAGCTTGTCCTGAATGGCGACGGCTTCCCGCAGCAAGGAAATCGCAGCGGCGTTGTCTTTCTTCGCCACTGCCAGCTTTGCGCCTAAAACATTTTCGGCGATCTTCATGATGTCTTTGGCCTTGTTGTTGATCGGCATCTGGAAAATGACATCGGGAGGCGTGGCAGCCTCGGCCTCGGAGACAATCTTGTACTCCGCTTCCGCTTCCGTCACCTTGCCCGTTCCCGCCAACGCCAGACCACGCCCAAAATGCCAGAACACCGTCGTCGTCTTCATCGAGGAATCCGGCGCGGGCATTTTCAGAATCTCGTTCCAGTGATGGAAGCGAATCTCCACCGCCATCGGGATCGTCATGAAGCCTTCGAGCGGTGGCATCCCCTTTACGTTCGGCCCGACATTCGCGGCGAGCAAGTCCGCACTCTTTCGCGCTTCCGGATAGCGGCCATTCATGGCGCCGCACATCGCAACGAAGTGCAGATTGTGGCTGTAGTACATCATCGGATAGATGCCTTGCTCACCCGTGGCCCTGATATAGGCGCGATCGACTTCTGCCGCCTTCTCATTCGTCTTGACCGCAGCATCATAGTCGCCGGTGCGAATGTAAATATGTGCCGGCATATGCACGATGTGTCCCGCGCCAGGCGCGATTGCGGCCAGCCGGTTTGCGCCAGCCAGCGCGCGCTCAGGATTATTCGAAGCTTCCACAGCATGGATGTAGTAGTGAACCGCTCCCAGGTGGTCCGGGTCGCGCTTCAACACCGATTCCAGTGTCGCCACAATTTCGTCGGTACCGGCCTGGGGCGTGCCATCCTGATGCCAGAGTCCCCACGGATGCAGGTTCATGCCGGACTCCGCAAAGAGCGTGGCAGCGTCGAGGTCGTCGGGAAACTGCGCCGCTACCTGCCGCATCGCGTCGTGGTACTCCTCCGCGGCTTTCTTCAGGTCAGAGTTTGGGTCCGCTGGAAAACGCTTCGCCATCGCCTGAATGTATGCCTGCTCGCTGGGCGACGCGCCCGCGGACAAATCCACTGCCTTCTGCACCGCATCATGCGCGCGCTTATAGCGATCAGGGTCGGCGGGATCGTTGTAATTCGGCCCTACTGCCTCGGCCACACCCCAATACGCCATCGCCAGCTTAGGATCCAGTTCAGCTGCATGTTGAAACGATCGTGCCGCTTCGTCGTGGTTGAACGCATAAATGAAGCGCAACCCCTGGTCAAAAAATTGTTGCGCCTGCGGGTTATGCGTCGAGACCGGGTGATGCAAATCGCTCAACCCGCTTACCAGTGTGACAGGGTGGCTCTGCGCGTGCATCGTATGATCTTGTGCATTCGCGGACAAGCAGAGCAAAGCACCGCACAGCATGTGCGCCAGAATTCTCATCTGGTCAACCCTCCTGATTCAATTTTGAAAGTCGAGTCCCAAACCGCCAAGAGACTGGCGGGGATGCCCCTTGCAAGCGCGCCCAGCTTATGCCAAATTGAAATTCTTGCCAAGTTGCTTGCAAGTCAACCATGCCGAAGGCCCCCAAACCACCAGGTCAGACATCCATTGAAGAGTCGTCCGGGAAGCAACTATCGCTATCCTTGCTCAACGCTTTCAATACCAACGACCGCATCAACCACTATCTGATCGCCAATCTTCCGGATGCGGCCTGGAGGGCGAAGGCGCTCGATGGCAAGGGTCGCACCATTGCTGCCATCGTCGCGCATATGCACAACGTCCGCGTGATGTGGCTAAAAGCCGCCAAAGCAGAGGAGATACCTCCGCAATTGGATCGCACTTCCGTCACTCCGAAGCAAGCATTCCAGGCACTGGAAGCCAGCCGAAATGCTCTCAGCGTCATCATCAGCCGCATCAGCCGCGCGCTCGAAACCGATGGCCGGGTCAAAGGCTTTCGTCCCGATGTCGCTGGATTTGTCGCCTATCTGATCGCCCACGACGCCCACCACCGAGGACAGATCACGATGCTGGCCCGCCAAGTGGGCCATCCCATGCCCCAAAGGGCCATATTCGGCATGTGGGAGTGGGGTTCACGCTAGACCACAGCTGAAGTCTGCCCCTCAGTTACAATCCAGCTTCGAACGCCCTATGCGCAAGGCGGCTTTGGTCTATAATCCGGCGTCCGGCGGCAGCAAGCAACGCCAGAGTGACTTGGAAGCCGCTCTCGCCGTGCTCCGGCAGGCTGGCGTTGAAGCCGATCTGGTTCCCACGCAATCTCCGGAACATGCCCTCGAAGAAACTCGCCGTTCCATCGATTCCGGCTGCGACACCATTTTCGCCTGCGGCGGCGATGGCACCATCCACAACCTCATCCAGGTGCTCGCGAACTCACCTGCCGCTCTCGCTGTTTTGCCTCTGGGCACGGCCAACGCGCTGGCGCACGACCTGGCTCTTCCACTCAAAGTAGTCGCGGCCGCCAAAGCATCCCTCGGATTTAGCCCGCGCCGTGTAGCTCTCGGTCGCGTGAAATATTCGGATCTTCAAGGCAATCCCGGCACCCGCTATTTTGTGGTCGCAGCAGGAGTCGGCGTCGACGCTCACCTGTTCTACAAACTTCACACGGGAACCAAACAGCGCATGGGAATGGCGGCCTATTATGCGAAGGCCTGGCATCTTTGGTTCAGCTACCCCATGACTCGCTTTGTCGCTGAACTACCCCCGGCCGATCGCGGCGAACCCTATCGAGCGGAAGTCACGGAGCTAATGGCTGTCCGCATCCGCAACTTCGGCGGAGTTTTGCAAGAACTCGCGCCAGGGGCATCCCTTGATCGCGACGACCTGCGAGTAGTCTCATGCCGTACCGCCAGCCGCCTGGCATATCTCGCCTACGTGACCCGCGGGCTGCTGCGTTTGCGCACGAAGATCTCCGGCATAGACCTTGTCTATAGCAACAGCGTCTCTTGCACGTACCGTGAGCCGTCCAAACAGTCGTCCGAACAACGCAAGATCTATGTCGAAGCCGATGGCGAACTTCTGGGTACCCTCCCTGCGCAGATTACGGTCGTACCAAATGCTCTAACATTGCTGGCACCGTCCCGCTGATCGCACGGCCACAAAAATTACTATGCGCCGTAGCCCAACCCCCAGTCGTCAAATTAACTTCGCTGAGTCTCCTGTCGCATCTGGCATAGCGCTTCGCAGCCCGGCGAAATAGAATTCCTCGACCCACTTGGAACCCGTCACCCACTTCCTGACCGGCGCTTGCCTGGGACGCGCCGGGCTGAACCGCAAGACCGCGCTCGCCACGCTCACGCTCACGCTCGCCGCCGAGGCGCCCGACTTGGACGTCATCGAGGGTATGGTTCGAGGCTCGGCGTTTGGCTTCGCCCACCACCGTGGATTCACCCACTCCTTTCTGGGAGTTCCCCTGCTTGCCCTCGTCGTAGTGGGCTTTGTTTGCGTGCTCTGGCGTTTGCGCGGCCGCAAAATCGCTGACCCTAAACTCCCACCTCGTTGGGGAATTCTTTTTCTATATGCTTGCCTCGCCGGACTCAGCCATATCCTGCTCGATTTCACCAACAACTACGGCGTGCGCCCTTACTGGCCTTTCTCCGAGAAATGGTACTCGTGGGATATCGTTTTCATTGTCGAGCCGGTGATGCTAGGTTTCCTGATCCTAGGATTGGTCGTCCCGTCGTTGTTTGGCCTGATCGACAGAGAAATTGGCGCCCGCCGTCACGGTCCGCGCGGTCGTGTCGCCGCAACTCTGGCACTCGCCGGCGTCGTCCTGATGTGGGGAGTGCGAGACTACGAGCATCGTCGGGCAGTCCAAGCCCTCGAGGCCCGCACCTACAATGGCGTCGATCCACTACGCGCCTCGGCCTACCCCAAGTGGCTTGATCCCTTCCACTGGGATGGCGTCGTTGAAACTCCGGCCTTTTTCGCCCTCGCCCCGGTCGATTCTCTCGCCCCCGAGGTCGATCCTGAGGGCAACCTGGAAATTCGCTACAAGCCGGAGGAAACCCCCGTCACTTTGGCCGCAAAGAATTCTTACATCGGACGCGTATTTCTGGATTGGGCGCAATATCCCATCACAGAAACCGAAACGCTGCAGCCTCCGGAAAAGGGCTATATCGTTCTTTTCCAGGACCTGCGATATGCCGGTATCCCACGCTCTTTGACGCGCCGGCGCGGGGGGCTCAGCAAAGCGGTGCAACTCAACCAGAATCTGCATGTTGTCGGCGACGTCTATGAGACGAAAGAGGGAAAAATCGTGCTCCCCGAACCCGGCCAGCACTGACCCGAATCCTGCGCCCACGCTCGACCGACTTCTGGTTGCATCCATCTTGAGATAGCGCTATCTCGTGATCCTCCCTTGACGGCAGCCTCCGCAACGCCCAGAATAATATTTCGTCGCGAGGTGATTCATGCTGGCATACCTATTCGTTCTGTTCGCCATAGCTTTCCGTTTCATGCCTCATCCCATGGCCTTCACTCCAGTGGGTGCGGCCCTGCTTTACTTTGGCGCACGTGCACCGCGTCGCCGCCTCTGGATTCCGCTCGTCCTGCTCGCGGCCTCCGACGTGCTCCTCACCACTTTGTTCTACAAGTATCCCTTCAGCTGGGATCACTTCGTGACATGGGCGTGGTATGCCGCGATGCTCGGGTTCGGCACGACGCTTAAGCAAAACGCTGGCGCATTCCGAATCCTCGGCTCCGCCCTGGCAGGCTCGGTCTCGTTCTTCGTGATAAGCAACCTCGCCGTGTGGGCCGCTTGGGACATGTATCCACACAGCTTCGCCGGATTGATGACTTGCTACGGCGCCGGTATCCCCTTCTTCCGCCATGGGGTTGTCGGGGACCTGCTCTTCACCACACTAATGTTTGGCGCACCGGTCCTGTACCACGTCGTAACCGGATCGCTCGATGAATCAGGCGACCACTCCGCCGCCGCGTAAAAACGACTGTCAGAATATAGGGACGGCCGCCTTCGGCCGTCTCCATGCCGCGACGCCCGTCAGTCGCGGCTTCGCATTCTAGGACCATCCAGCTCTGAGTTCAGTCGGCGCAGATCGAACCGATCACCGCCATCGACCCGTTGATGTATGACCGGTAGCTCTCATAGTTCGGGACATCACGGTCATAGAACGTCCATACTCCCAGGCGCACCGGCTGCAGAGCGGTGTTCCATGCCGCGCACATACCCTGCGCCCAGCTGGCAGCGTCAGCCGCTCCCCAGTAACCAGTGATAATGGTTTGATACGGCGCATACATCGTTTGATACTGCTGGATTTGTGAAGAACTGTAGAGTTCCGTGTTCACCCAGTAATGTCGATGAAGACTTCCTATCACATATTTCTGTAACTGCTGCACCTCGGGCGTCCCCGCAAACCCAGAATCCAGCCAGGTGATGTAGGAAGCTTGAAAGTTGCAGGGACCAGTCGGCAAAGATTGCCAAAAATTCTTCAATACCGCGTACCCTGGCGAGAACTGACTCCACCCGTACCAAACGGCAAACGGGTATTTATCGCTGGTAGAACAGGGCCCCCCAAGGTTTTGCACGAAATTCATCAGGTTCATCAGCTTCTGGTAAGCCAACGCAGTAGTGGTTCCCGATACCAGTTGACAACCGGATGGGGCCTGGTTGTTGTACAGGTAGCAATACTCTGACCCATACTTCCACTTTGGAAACAATGCAATCTCGAGCCTCACTCCATGGCTGGCGGCCGATTGGTACATGAGCTGAATGTTGCTCCAGTAATCCGGCGTATCTCCTAACGGCAGGTTCATCATTACTCCCTGATATTTTCCGAGAGAATGAACTGCCGCAAACGAATCGTTAATAGCCGTCTGGAAATTGGTGAAGTCCCACTCCTCCCAGAAGCGATGATCCTGGGCGCAGGCGTCGGGATCGGACTGGCAGTCCGCGGGTGCATAAGCCCGCCAATTCGGTGTGACTTGCGGGTTGGGCAGCGTGAACACATTCCACGCCGTCTTAGGTCCTGACGCGGCAAGAGCCGCACTGCAGGCAAGGAAAGACACGAACGCAATAGCGAGCAAGAACACAGGTCTGCGCATACACCCTCTGGGACCGCGCACTGCAACGGCAGACTTGCTAGTCGGGGCAGCAACGACGATTAAATTTTGGGATTTGCGCGCCAGTGTATCAGGACAGCGATGATCTGCAATAGATTTTCGATCGTTCGCATACTCAGAAGGCCCTATGCCGAAGACCTCGACAGCCTGCGAGACCACGCATGGTCGCAGAGCCTGCCATGCGGAAACTGCGATTCGGAAACGAACTCCGCTACTCCGGATTGCCGTCGGAAGGAATTCCTCGTTTCCGTCGCACGATGAACCACAAGCAAACGACGCCCACCAATAGACCGACCACAAGCCCTGCCCAATGCCGCTTCAGCAAGACGGCAAGCAGTCCAACAATCGCCGGTCCAAACCAGAGCACGAGGATCGACAGCACCCCGAAGCGCACGCACCTTCCTAGAAAAATCGCTACCAGAAAGTCGCGAAATCGCATTTCTGATACTGCCGCGCCCAGCACGAAGATTTTGAAGGGTAGCGGCGGCGGCAGCATCGCCGGGAACATGAGCGCCCAGAATTCATGCTCCTCAAACGAGCGATGAATCTTCTGGAACCTCTCTTCTGAAATTCGCTTGCGCAGCACCTTCTCTCCGCCCAGATAGCCCACGATATACAGGGGAATGCTGCCCAGAGCCGATCCCAGGGCTGCCATGGTTATGTAGAGCAGCAATCGGTGGCGATCTTGATGTACGTAGGTGGCAACAACAAAATCCACTGGCATGCCCAACAAAGCGCTGTCGGCAAAGGCAATCACGAAGACGCCCCAGAATCCGAGCAGCTTCATCATCCCTAAGACCCACGCGGTGTAGCGCGCCAGAATGTGTGTAATCTTCTTCAAAAGGAACAGTTAGTGTACGTGATCGAGTAAGGAATGTGTCAGCCACCTGGGGCCGGTAACGGCACAGCATCAAGAACTCCCGGGCGCGCTTTACGCATGCGCCCTCACTTACTCCTGCTATGATCCCTTGCTCTGGAGCCGACATGCGCAAGCTGACTTTGTTTCTTTTCCTATTCGCGACCACGGCCCTTTCCGCCCAGCAATATGATCTCGTGCTGGAAGCCGGCCGCGTCATCGATCCCGAAACCTCTCTCGACGCGGTGCGCAATGTGGGCATCCGCGATGGCAAGATCGTGCGCATCTCCGCCGCTCCGCTGAGCGCGCGCCGAACGATCCACGTCGCTGGCCTCGTGGTGGCCCCCGGCTTCATTGACCTGCACCAGCACGGTCAGGGGCTCGCCAGCCAGCGCGTCAAGGCCTTCGACGGCGTAACCACCGCTCTGGAAATGGAGATTGGAGCCCCCAATGTCGCCGAGTTCCTCAAATCCAAAGACGGCCATTCGCTAATTCACTACGGCATCACTGCGAGCCATCTGGCTGCGCGCGCGTTGGTTTTCGGTGCGCCGCTGCCCGACGGGGAAATCCTGCCGAAAAGCGGCCCCGCCACCGATCAACCGGCCAGTACCGAACAAATCAAACAGATGCAACAGCACCTGCGCGACGAACTCGATGCAGGTGCGCTCGGTGTCGGCATGGGCATCCAGTACGCTCCCGGTGCAACGCGCCTTGAAGTCATTGATATGTTCCGCGTGGCCGCCGAGCGGAAGGTCCCCGTCTACACCCACATGCGGAGCGCCGGGCGCGTCGAACCCGGCTCGGCGATCGAATCTGTCGAGGAAGTCATCGGCGCAGCCGCCATCACCGGAGCGCCGCTGCACATTGTTCACATCAACAGCACCTGCTTGCGCGATTCGCTGGAATGCATCTCTCTAATTGAAGGAGCCCGCGCCCGCGGCCTCGACGTGACCACCGAGGCATATCCCTACATTGCCGGCATGACGGCCATCAATTCTGCGCTATTCAATCCGGGCTGGCGCGAGAAGTTAGGCATTGACTACAGCAACCTCGTTCTTCCGGACAGCGGCGAACACCTCACCAAAAAGCGCTTCGACGAGTTGCACAGTTCGTCCAAGCAACAGTGGGTGCTGGTGTTCGCGAACACTCAGGAAACGGTCGACGCAATCATTCCCAACTCACTCATCATGATCGCCAGTGACGGAGCCGAAGGGCATCCTCGCAACGCCGGCACCTACTCCCGAGTCATCGCGCAATATGTTCGTGAGAAAAAGACTCTCAGCTTGATGGATGCGATTCGCAAAATGACTCTCATGCCTGCCCAGATGCTCGAACGCTCGACTCCAGCCGCGCGCCAGAAAGGACGTCTGCAGGAAGGCGCCGACGCTGACATCGTCGTCTTCGATCCTCAGACCATCGCCGACCGCTCCACCTTCGAAAAGCCGATGGAGCCGAGTGTTGGTGTTCATTACCTCCTGGTCGGAGGAACTCCCATCATCGATGACGGTAAACTCGTCCCGGATATCTTCCCGGGCCGGGCCCTCGTGGGCCCAGGAAAGCATTGAATAGCATTCTTGGTATGAACAGCTGGCATGTGGGGACAGGCTTCCATCCTCTTTCCGGCCCTCGGCCGGCGTCTAGTGCGCCGTCTTCCCGCTCAACAACTGAGCCGCATGCGGAATCAACTCCGCAACAGCCTGCAGGGATTCAACCGCCCCGGCAGGACTCCCAGGCAGATTCAGTATGAGCGCCTTTCCACGCACGCCGCAAACCCCGCGGCTCAGCACCGCAAACGGAGTCTTCTTGCTGCCCTCGCTGCGCATGCGTTCCGCCACGCCATCCAGGATCCGGTCGCATACTGCCCGAGTAGCCTCCGGCGTGACATCGCGCACAGCGATTCCAGTTCCGCCAGTCGTCACGACGAACTGCACCTCTCGAGCTAGGCGAATCAGCAGATTCTGAATTTGAATGGAATCGTCCGATACGACCTCGCGCACGGCAATCTGGAAGGAAAGCTTCTGAAGTACCTGCGCCACCGCCGGGCCGGATAAGTCCTCGCGTTCCCCGCGCGCGCAGGAGTCGCTTACCGTTACTACGGCAGCCGTGATTCCTGGGGTCTCAACCATCGAGGAGGACATCTTCCTCTTCTTCCCTCTGCGCCTTGGGCTGCGCACTGGGAGGAGCACTCTGCGTGGGCGCCGAGGCTGTGGCCGCCGCAGCCTCTGGTTCCGGCTCGCCTCCGCCATCACGCGAGGATTCGTCGAGCAGACGTAACCCTTCCATCAACAGGCCCTGTGTATTAAGTTGCGTGGTCTCTTTATCGGTCTTGCCTTCAAAGTCGAGTTGGAAATTCCCGCCCGTCCAGCGCAGTACTTTGAAAACAGCCTCGTCACCGACCAGCGCTCCGTAGGTCGCGTGCTTCACCTGTCCCTCGACAAAAAACACTTCGCACTTATCGCCTTCATTACTCAGCGAAAGCTGGCAGCTTTTCCGTCCCATCTCCAGCGACTGCATCAGGTCGATTACGTTCATCTGCGCCAGACTCCCGCGGACGACGCCGTCCTTTGGAGCCGTCTTCGCCATCTTCTCCAGTGCGATCCGGTCGATCGTGCGTTTGATGCGACGGGTTGCATCCTTCAGGAAGAATGGCTTCTCCAGGTAGTCGTCAGCGGCGTCGACCGGTGACAGCCGCTCCGCAATATCAACCTTGCTCGCCATCAACACGCTGGAGAAACTAGCCGTTGCGGGCCGGCTCTTCAATTTCTCCAGCAACTGCCGCCCATCCATGCCCGGCATCTTGTAGTCGCATACCAGCAAATCCGGGGTATCATCCACGGCCTTGAGCAGCGCATCGGCTGCGTCGGTAGCGGTCGTGACCTCGGCCAGCGGAGTCAGGGCTTGCTGCAACATGGCCAGCACCATCGGATTGTCGTCCACCACCAGCAGCTTGACGTTATTCGCCATTGAAGTTTGCAGTGTCTACTTTGCCCGCTGATACTCGCCGCTCTTCCCGCCACTCTTTCGTTCTAAGACAACTTGCCGAATCTCAATTCCTTTGTCGGCGCCCTTGAGCATGTCATAAATCGTTAGCGCCGAGACACTTGCCGCAACCAGCGCCTCCATTTCGACGCCGGTTTCGGCGGTCGTCGCGACTCTAGACGTGATCGCGACGCCATTCTCGCACAGCCGCACATCGACATCAACGAGCGCGAGCGGCAACGGATGGCACATGGGGATCAACTCGGAAGTTCGTTTGGCGGCCATGATCCCAGCGATGCGTGCCACTTCCAGCGGATCGCCTTTAGGATTTCGTGGCAGCGCTGCGAGGACTGCGGGCTTGATGGCTACAAAGGCGCTGGCCTCGGCCTCACGCTTGGACGCGACTTTGTCCGAGACATCCACCATCCGGGCACGGCCCGCGCGGTCGTAATGGGAGAGCTTTCCCGGCATCGTTTACTGATCTATCTTACATGCACGACCGTGCCGAGACATGCCCAGCCATTGCCGACTTTCGCCTAGCGCAGCATTACAGCAACCCATTCGCCCGCCGCTATGCACTCCCGGTCTGGCGGAATCACGACATAGCAGTTCGCGCGGGCCGTTGCGGCAATGTCGCCTGATCCTTGCCAGGCAACCAACTCGACTTCCGAATTCTCAAACTCCCCAGACAGAATGCCCGGAAGAAAACGCTTGAGGCCTGTCTTGAACCGGGCTTCTCTTTTTAACCTCGCATGCAGAAACACTTGTTTCCGGGGAGACTGCCCGGCCAACCCCTCCAGCATCGGGCGTGCAAACAGTTCGAAGGTCACCATGGTTGAAATCGGATTCCCCGGCAGGCCGAAGAAATACGTGCCTTTCCCACCCTCGGCACCGGCGCCCGGACATTTCCCGAACACGACTGGTCGCCCGGGCTGGATTTTGGCTCCGGTGAAGAAGAACTCGGCGTGCAATTGAGCCAGCGCTTGTTCGACCAGATCGTAGCGTCCCATGGAGACCCCGCCGGTCAAAAGAAGCAGATCTGATTTCAGGCCCTCTTCGATCAGGTGACGCAATCCCTGGAGTTCGTCCGGGGCAACGGTCAAGAGCACCGGTTCGCCACCTGCTTGCAGAATCTGCGCAGCCAACGAAAAGCTATTCGAGTTGCGAATCTGAGTCGGACCTGGGCGAGCATCGACGTCGACAATCTCATCCCCTGTTGTCAAAACGGCCACTCGGGGCCGCTTATAGACCTCTAAGCGAGAATTTCCGACGGAGGCGCATAGGGCGATAGCGGCCTCATTCAGCCTGAAACCTCGAGCGAGCAACGCCGCGCCCTCCCGGGCTTCGGCTCCGCGGGGAACAATATTTTCCCCGCTGGCAACAGACCTCAGGATTTCGACTTGCTCCCCGCGTTGCGAACTGTATTCAACCATCACTACCGCGTCTGCACCAGCGGGAACAGGAGCCCCGGTCATGATGGAGGCGGTTTGTCCGCTACCGATGTTGGCTGGAATCCGGTCGAGCTTTTCTCCCGCCTTGATTTCGCCGATGACGTTCAGCAGCACGGGCAGATGTGCCAGATCTGCCGACCTCACAGCAAAGCCATCGCGGGTAGAACGATCAAACGGCGGAAGGTCGCGATCGGCCACAATGGGTTCGGCGAGCACGCGGCCAGGAGCCGCCAGCAAATCCACCGATTCCGTTGCACTCGCTGAGACCAGTCTTGCTTGCTCTTCGACCACGCGCCGCGCGTCTTCAAAAGGAAGGACTATGGAATTCGTTGGCGGAGCGGACATGAAGAAATCATACGACAGGCAAACGAGGGGTGACATTCCTAAACCACTTGAGAAGCTAGCGCGCCAGCTCTTGCCCCAGGACCGCGGGATTGCTGGCGAAGGACAATCCCGTTTCGAGATCGATCACGCGATCCTGTACCAGTTGAGCAATCTCCCCGTCAAAGTGCTGCATGCCGTCAGAAACGCCAGCTTTCATGGCATCGAGAAGACTCTTGTTTTCGCGTTCGCCCTTTTCAACGCATTCTCGCGTGCGCGCGTTGGCCTTCAGGATTTCGAATGCCGCAACTCGACCGCTCCGGTCGTGCTTCGACATGAGCCTTTGGCAGATGATGTAACGGAACGACTTCGCGAGGCGCTCGCGCACCGACTGCTGTTCCGCCGGAGTAAACGAACTGACGATCCGCTCCACCGTCTTGGAGGCATCCATGGTATTCAGGCTGGAGAAAACGAGGTGACCCGTTTCCGCCGCTTCGAGCACGATTTCGATCGTCTCGCGATCCCGCATCTCGCCAACCAGAATCACCTTCGGCGCTTGCCGCATCGCGGAACGCAGCGCATGGGCAAAGCTCGGGGTATCACTGTGCAATTCCCGCTGATGAATCGTGGAGCATTTGTGGTTGTGCAGGAACTCGATTGGATCTTCGATGGTAATGATGTGGTAATACTTCTCTCGATTGATGCTGTCGAGAAGCACCGCCAACGTTGACGATTTGCCGGAACCCGCCGCACCCGTGACCAACACAATCCCGTCCCGAAGCTTGGTGACTTCTGTCAGCTGTTGGGGCATTCGCAGGGCTGCGAAGTCGGGTATGACGGTGGGAATCACGCGCATCACGACCGCACAGCTGCCGCGCTGAATGAAAATGTTCACCCGGAAGCGCGCCAAGCCAGACAGTCCAAAGGAAATGTCACAAGCACCATGTTCCCGGAGGGTGGTGATCGCCTGCTTGTTATCACCAATGAGGTCAGCGGCGATATGCCGAGTGTCGTCGGGCGTGAGAAAAGTGAGTCCGGGCACTTGCACCGGAATCATCTGCCCATAAACCTGCACTTGCGGCGGACGGCCCGGGGAAAAAATGAGGTCGCTGATTTTCTCTCCGGCGCGCAACATCGCGCCGAGCAGCGCTGGAGTGGCGACTCTACCACTCCCAGAAAAACCCTCTAATTCAACGGAAATCGGAGCAATGCTTGGTGCAGCCATTCGTCCTCACACCTCAGGAATCGCATGCACCACAGAAGTTGGAAGAAATCTCAGCTAGTCCACTGTACCGCGCTG
>Ga0207693_10000189_pt1 | contig 56358 bp, 58 predicted proteins | sample LARL81metaG_FD_184347 | JGI IMG/M metagenome (GOLD analysis project Ga0207693, IMG submission 184347) | Corn, switchgrass and miscanthus rhizosphere microbial communities from Kellogg Biological Station, Michigan, USA - LAR L8-1 metaG... | ecosystem: Host-associated > Plants > Roots >... | reverse complement strand
CGTCAAGGTCGGAGTGCTGCCGCGCCTGCGACACCAGCGCCGAGCGCTCCTCGAACTCGTCGATATCGATCAGCCCGAGCGCGACAGCGTTGTGCAGCCGCCGCAGCGTGCCGTTGCGGTCGGCGTCCGAGACGCGCATCGCGGCGTGATCATCGATCCCTGTCATCGCGACCTCCACGGTACCGCCGATCCGCACGCCGATGACCACGCAGGGCGTCATCGTGTTGCCTGAGCTCGATCGCGGCCCTTCACGCCGGTCACTGCTGGTTCTCACACACGGTTCGGCGACGTCAGGCCCCGTTTGAGGTAGCGCGAGCATGCGTCTGAGCAGGATACGCCGCCAGCCTGCTTCACGGCCATGAAAGTACTTGGAGCACATGACTTTTTACGGCCTACCGCCACACGAAAGTACCGGTGACCGGAGAGTGCGAACGCCATCAGCACTGGTAATTTTCGACGTCACAATCGCCATAGCCAGACCGGCCGCGTGTGGTCGCAGTAACGGAATTGCAGGAACATTTGATGGCACCGCAGTTCGAGGGAAAAGTCGCGTTCATCACCGGCGCGGCGCGTGGGCAGGGGCTCACACGCTGTGCGGTTCGCCGAGGAGGGCGCCGACATCATCGCCGTCGATCTGTGCGCGCAGATCGAGAGCGTGTCGTACGCGATGGCGCAACCCGAAGACCTCGATGAAACAGTGAATCTCGTCGAGAAGACCGGTCGCCGGATCGTGGCCGAACACGCCGATGTGCGTGACTTCAGGCAGCTTCAATCGGTCGTCGATGCAGGCGAAAAAGAGTTTGGGCGAATCGACTTCGTCTTGGCCAATGCAGGGATTGCGCCAGGCATCGGCCAACAAGCCCCGCATACGTCGGCTTACCTCGACGCCGTGAACGTCATGCTCAACGGTGTGTACTTCACCGTCGAGGCTGCGGTGCCTGCGCTCTTGCGACACGGCGACGGAGGCGCGATCGTGATCACCAGCTCGGCGGCCGGGCTGAAGTCGGCGAGCGCCAGCTTCGGGACCAGAAACCATGGCGCGGCCGGCTACACCGCCGCAAAGCATGGCACAGTCGGTCTGATGCGCTACTTTGCGGCCACGTTGGCGGAGAAGAACATTCGCGTCAACTCGGTGCATCCCACCGGGGTCGCCACGCCGATGATCCTCAACGACTGCATCGGCCGATACGCCACCGAGCATCCCGAGGTCGCCGAGGCGTTTCGGAACCTCTTGCCCGTTTCCAACATCGATCCCACCGGCGTGACCGAGGCGATGATCTATCTCTGCGGCCGATCCGGCCGATACATCACCGGTGTCACGTTGCCGGTCGACGCGGGACTCACGCTCAAGTAGGCACGCCGACGCTGGACTCGAGGTCTCAGGCGAGGTAGTCGGGCGGCAGCTGATCGAACATGCCCTTGAGCATCCGCACCGCGTATTCCGAACTGCCTCCGCCGACGATCAGCGCCGCGAACGCCATGTCCCCGCGGTAGCCGGCGAACCACGCGTGCGATCCGCCGTTGAACTCGGCCTCGCCGGTCTTGCCACGCACGTCGCCCGAACCGTTGAGATCCTTTGCGGTGCCGTTGGTGACCACCAGCCGCATCATCGGCCGCAACCCGTCGAGCATCTTCGGTGTGATCGGTGTGCGGTCTCCGTTGACCACCGTCTGCCGACCCTCAATCAATTGCGGCACAGGCGTTTTCCCGGCTGCGACTGTCGCAGCGGCCAGCGCCATCCCGAACGGGCTGACGAGCACCCTGCCCTGACCGAAGCCGTCCTCGGTGCGCTCGGCCAGGTTCACCGTCGGCGGCACCGAGCCGGACACCGTGGTGATGCCGTCGACCTGGTAGTCCGGGCCGATCCCGTACTGGGCCGCGGCCGTCGTGAGCCCGCGCGGCGGCATCCTGCTCGCAAGCTCCGCGAAGGTGGTGTTGCACGAATTGGCGAACGCCCGCGACATCGGCACCGTGCCGAGGTCGAAACCGCCGTAGTTCGGGATGGTGCGGTGGCCGATGTCCATCGTGCCAGGGCAGGCGAGCAGGGTATTCGGAGTCGCCATATCGCGGTCGATGGCGGCGCCCGCGGTGATGATCTTGAACGTCGACCCCGGCGGGAACAGGCCGGTGGTGGCAAGAGGTCCTTCGCTGTCGGCGGCAGCGTTCTGCGCGACCGCCAGGATCTCACCAGTCGACGGCTTGATCACCACGATCATCGCCTTCTTGCCGGTGGTGTTGACGGCGCCCTGAGCAGCGTTCTGCACGGCCCGGTCGAGGCTGATCGTCACCGATGGCGCCGGGGCAGCCGGCACCTCGTTCAGCACGTCGACATCGACGCCGTTCTGGTTGACGCTGACCACGCGCCAGCCGGCCTCCCCGTCGAGTTCGCCGACGACCGCGTCCTTGACCTCGCTGACGATGTCGGGTGCGAACGATTCGTCGGTGGGCAGCAGCTCGGCCTGCGGCGTGACGACGACACCGGGCAGTGCCCCGATCGCCCCGGCGACCCGGTCATGATCGGACTTGCGCAGCGTGATCAGGCTCAGCGGGTCCTCGGACGAGCTGGCCTGCTCGGCGAGCCGCTGCGGGTCCAGCGTGTTGTCGAACGGCCGCAGCGCGTCGACCACGGCCCGCGCGGTCGGCATCAGTGCGCCGCCCGCCGATTTCGCATCCAGCGCGTAGTGGTACAGATAGCCGGGCACCAGCACGTCGCTCCCGCCGCGCTCATTGACCGATGCCCGTCGCGGCGGGTCGGCGCGCAGCGCCAAGGTCTGGTGCTCGCCAAGGCGCGGATGCAACCCCGTTGCGCTCCACCGGACTTGCCACTTGCCCTCGTCGCGGACCATGTTCAGCTGTCCGTCGTAGGACCAGGTCCGGTTCTTCGGCAAATGCCACGTGTAGCGGTAGGCGATGCTGCCGGTGTCCTCGGCGTACTTCGAGCCGAGGATCTGCGCGTCCAACCGGCTGGCCTGTAGCCCGGCCCACGCCTCGTTCAGTGCGGCCCTGGCGTCGGCGGCCCTGTCGCTGAGCGAGGCGGCGGCCGCCGTGTCACCGGTCGCCAGCGCGGCGAAGAACTTCGCGGCGGTGGGTTCGGGTCCGTTCGGTTTCGGGGTGCACGCGCTGAGCGTCGCCACCACCGCGGCGACCGTCAGCAGACTGGCCGCGCGTGATGCTGTTGAGAGCCATGTTGCCATTGAGGCTGATGTTACGAATCCGAGACCTGAATTGCGCGGAGGCGCACCGATTTCGCCGAAACGGACAAATGGGCGCCAGGAGTGCGAGTGGATCCGCCAGTACGTCGATCTCGACGAGCACAGCCCTCAAGCAGAACTCGGCGTCACGACCCGGCGGCCGGCGCGCGCACCACCAGAGGCACCGCCGGGAAGTAGGCGGCCATCTCCGAGCGTGACTTGCGCAGCGCCGCAGTGCCGTAGCCCCGCTTGCGATAGGCGGGGTGGATCCAGATCCGGACGTTGACCTCGCCGCCTGCAAGCTCGCCGAAGACCATGCCGACCTTCTCCGACCCATCGATGGCGACCAGCCAGGCCGCTTCCTCGGCGTCGACGCGACTGACGGCGGCGCGGATCTCGTCGTCGAGATCACCTGCCGGCGCACCCGAGCCGTCGCCCGCGGCACGCACGTCGTCGGTGCGCGCGGCGAAGATGTCGCGGTCCTTGCTGGCCGCGAACGGCCGCAGCACGAGGTTCTGTCCAGGGCTCACCGACGGCTCGGCCATGAAACTGAGCTGGCTGTTCAGATCCTCGAGTTCGGCGGCGATCCTGTCCCGCGAGACCTTGGTGAGACGGTCGAACGACAGCCGCAGCACCGCTTCGGCAGCGACCAGCGATGTGCCGATCAAGGTCGCGATGGCCTCGATCGCGGCGTCGTAGTCCTCTGATTCGACGATGGCGTCGAGCAGCTCATGCCTGCACTCGAGCGCCCGCACCATAGCGCGAGCGATGTCCCTGCGCTCTACCCTGCTGTCCTGCTCCGTCATACAGCGAGACGCTAGTCGAGAAGGACGGTCGCGAATGTACCGACCTGCTTAAATCCGATGCGCGCGTAAGTCGCGCGGGCCACGGTGTTGAAGTCGTTCACGTACAAGCTCGCGATGCGGCCGCTGCGGACCACCGCCGAGGCAAGCGTCGCGGTGCCCGCGGTGCCGAGGCCGTGGCCCCGACAATCGGGATGCACCCACACGCCCTGGATCTGCCCCACCGACGGCGACTGCGATCCGACCTCGGCCTTGAACACCACCTGGCCGCGCTCGAAGCGCGCCCATGCCCGGCCCGCGGCGATCAGCCCCGCCACCCGCCGCCGGTATCCGCGTCCGCCGTCGCCGATGCGCGGATCGATGCCGACTTCGCCGATGAACATGTCGATGGCCGCCACCAGATAGGCGTCGAGTTCGTCGACGCGAACCGAGCGCACGGCAGGGTCCATCGGCGACTGCGGCGCTGTACTCAACGCCATCAACGGCTGATGCTCGCGCACGTCGCGCGCCGGGCCCCAGGCATGCTCGAGGCGCCGCCACATCGGCATCACGTATTCGGCGCGACCCACCAGTGACGAGCAGCGCCGCGCGGTGCTCATTGCCTTGTCCGCGAACGCGTTCAGATCGTTGAGGTCGCCGCGCAACGGAATCAGGTTCGCGCCGGCGTAGCACAGCGATTCACTGACCCGCCGCCGCGTCCACATCTCACCGCCGATTGCAGACGGTTCGACTCCGTGCTCGGCCACCCGGGAAGCCACCATGCAGGAACCGACGGGGTCCTCGTCGAGCACCTGGCGAACCGCCGCGGCGTCACGGACCACCGACACCCGTCGCTCGTCGACGTGGCGAAATAGCGGCGGAGCCGACATGGAGACTCTTTCCGACCCGGGCGGTGACCCCCCTCACAGGGCCATGTTCAGCTTACGGTCACAACCGGCGAACCGCTTGGATCATCGGAAGCACGCTCCTCAGCGATTCGCATGGCCTCTTCGATCAACGTCTCGACGATCTGAGCCTCCGGCACGGTCTTGATCACCTCGCCCTTGACGAAGATCTGCCCCTTGCCGTTACCGGACGCGACACCGAGGTCCGCCTCGCGCGCTTCACCGGGACCGTTGACGACACAGCCCATCACAGCGACGCGCAACGGCACGTCCATGCCCTCCAGGCCGGCGCTGACTTCGTTGGCCAGCGTGTAGACGTCGACCTGCGCGCGCCCGCACGACGGGCACGACACGATCTCCAGCGACCGCGGCCGCAAGTTCAGCGACTCCAGGATCTGGTTGCCGACCTTGACCTCTTCGATCGGCGGCGCCGACAGCGATACCCGGATCGTGTCTCCGATGCCACGGGACAACAGTGCTCCGAACGCCACCGCGGACTTGATGGTGCCCTGGAACGCCGGGCCTGCCTCGGTGACGCCGAGGTGCAGCGGGTAGTCGCACTGCGCGGCCAGCTGCTCGTAGGCGGCGACCATGACCACCGGATCGTTGTGCTTGACGCTGATCTTGATGTCGCCGAAGCCGTGCTCCTCGAAAAGCGACGCCTCCCACAGCGCACTTGCCACCAGCGCCTCAGGCGTGGCCTTGCCGTACTTCTGCATGAATCGTTTGTCGAGCGAGCCGGCGTTGACGCCGATCCGGATCGGGATGCCCGCGTCGCCCGCGGCCTTGGCCACTTCCTTGACCCGGCCGTCGAATTCCTTGATGTTGCCGGGGTTTACGCGCACCGCGGAGCAACCGGCGTCGATCGCGGCGAAGATGTACTTGGGCTGGAAGTGGATGTCGGCGATCACCGGGATCTGGCTGTGCCTGGCGATCTCAGACAGCGCGCCGGCGTCCTCCTGCCGTGGGCACGCCACCCGGACGATGTCGCAGCCGGACGCGGTCAGTTCGGCGATCTGCTGCAGGGTGGAGTTGACGTCGTGGGTCTTGGTCGTCGTCATCGACTGGACGGCGATGGGGTGCTCGCTGCCGATGCCGACCTTGCCGACCATCAGCTGGCGCGTCTTGCGGCGCGGCGCGAGTGTGGGGGCGGGAGGTGCCGGCATGCCTAGACCTATTTCTTGGCCGGGAGCCATCGATGCCTCCTATTGGAACGGTCTGATCGGGTTGACGAAGTCAGCGGTCACCGTAAGCGCCATATAGCCGATCACCACGACCAAGATGACGTAGGTGGCTGGCATGAGCTTGAGGTAGTTCACCGGCGGCGCGGCATCGATGCGGCGCGCCTTCCGAATCATATTGCGGATCTTCTCGAACAACGCAATCGCGATGTGACCGCCGTCGAACGGAAGCAGCGGCACCAGGTTGATCGCGCCGAGCACGAAGTTCAGCTGAGCCAGGAAGAACCAGAACGCCATGAAATAACCGTGCTCGAACGCGTCGCCGCCGATGATCGACGCGCCAACGACGCTGATCGGTGTTTCCGGATCGCGTTCACCACCGCCGATGGAGTGCACCAGCGCGCCGATCTTGGTGGGGATCTTCGCGATCGACTTGCCCAGTTCGACGGCGAGGTCGCCGGTGAAGGCCACGGTTCCCGGTACCGCCGTCACCGGATTGAAGTGCTCGTACTTGACGGGCCCGAACTCGGCGGCGGCGATCCCGACAGCGGCGACGGTGGTTGGAGCCTGAGCCGTGTCCGAGGTCCAGCGTTGGGTGTGGGTGACGTCAACCATCGTGGTGAACCGGTTCCCGTCGCGCTGGACGACGAATTGCGTCGGCCCGGTCAGCGCCCGCACCGCCGCGACCATCTCGTCAGGGTTCTTCACGTCCTTGTCGCCGACCTTGACGATGATGTCGCCGGCCTTGATACCCGCGGCCGCGGCCGGTCCGACTCCCTCGCACTTGCCCATCTGGCCTTTGCTGAGTTCCGGTGCAACACAGGAGGTTTCGCTGACGTACGCGGCCGGCTGCGGATGCAGGTTCGGAAGTCCCCAAATCAGCGCCATGCCGTAGATCAGCACCAGACCGATGACGAAGTTCATGCCCGGGCCGGCGAACAACACCAGCACCCGCTTCCAGGTCTTCTGCCGGTACATCGCGTAGGGCTTGTCCTCTGGGGCGATCTCGTCGATCGCGGTCATGCCCGCGATATCGCAGAAGCCGCCGAGCGGGACCGCCTTGACCCCGTATTCGGTGTAGCCGAGCTTGTTGGGCCGACGCGTGGACCACAGCGTCGGGCCGAAGCCGACGAAGTAGCGACGCACCTTCATCCCGGTAGCGCGGGCGGCCCACATGTGCCCGCATTCGTGCAACGCCACCGACACCAAGATGAAGAGGGCGAAAAGCGTGACGCCGATGATGAACATCATCATTTGGTGGTGACGACCTCCCGGGATACTGCGCCCTTTGCCCGGTCGCGGGCCCAGTGTTGCGCATCGAGTACGTCTTCCACGGTAGCGGGTTCGGCGGCCCACTGGTCAGCAGCGCGCAGGACCTCGGCAATCGTTCGCACGATCGCCGGGAATCGGATGCGGCCCGCAAGGAACGCCTCCGCGGCCTCTTCGTTGGCGGCGTTGTAGACCGCGGTCAGACAGCCGCCCTTCCTGCCCGCCTCGCGCGCCAGGTCCACCGCTGGGAACACCGCGGCGTCGAGCGGCTCGAAGTCCCAGGTCGAGGCGGTGGTGAAGTCGCAGGCCAGGGCCGCTTGAGGGACCCGCGACGGCCATCCCAGCGCCAGCGCGATGGGCAGCTTCATGTCCGGCGGGCTGGCCTGCGCAAGGGTCGACCCGTCGGTGAAGATCACCATCGAGTGCACGATCGACTGTGGGTGAACGACGACCTCGATGCGGTCGTACGGGACGCCGAACAGCAGATGGGTCTCGATCAGCTCCAGACCCTTGTTGACCAGCGACGCCGAGTTCAGCGTGTTCATCGGACCCATGGACCAGGTGGGATGCGCCCCGGACTGCTCTGGGGTGACGTCCTCGAGCCGCTTGGCGGACCAGCCGCGGAACGGCCCGCCCGACGCGGTCAGCACGATCTTGGCCACCTCGTCCGGGGTGCCGCCCCGTAGACACTGGGCCATCGCGGAGTGCTCCGAGTCGACAGGAACGAGTTGGCCGGGCTTGGCGGCCTTGAGCACGAGCGGCCCCCCTGCGACCAGTGATTCCTTGTTCGCCAGGGCCAGCCGAGCGCCGGTGGCGAGCGCCGCCAGCGTGGGTTTCAGTCCGAGCGCGCCGACGAGGGCGTTGAGCACCACATCGGCCTCGGTGTTCTCGACGAGCCGGGTAACGGCGTCCGGCCCGGCGTAGGTGACATCGCCGACCTGGGCGGCCGCTGCGTCGTCGGCGACGGCGATGTTTGTCACGCCCGTCTCGGTGCTCTGCCGGGCCAGCAGGCCGGGGTTGCCGCCGCCGGCCGCCAGCCCGACGACCTCGAAGCGGTCGGGGTTGGCGGCGATGACGTCCAGCGCCTGGGTGCCGATGGAGCCGGTGCTGCCGAGTATCAGTACTCGGGTTCTGCTCACCGACCTATTGTGCCGTGCCGCGGTGCCCACGGCGTAGCTCTGTCGCGTTGCCTAGCTGCCGAGTGTGTGGTCGACGCACGTTTGACACAGAAAGGCGTGACACAAGCCCACACTCGCCGCTGGGTAAAAGTGACGCAAATGTGACGCCGGCGCGGCCGCGTCCATCCGTGACGGGCGTCACGCCGAATCCTTGGTGTCAGTGCAGAGGGCGGGTAGGTAGCCCGTCACGACAAGGGAGCAAGAACGTCATGAAAGTTATTCAGCGTCAAGCAATCTCCGTGGCGGGCCTGGCCGCGGTCGCGGTCCTGGGTCTGTCCGCGTGTTCGGGCGACACCTCCACCTCGGCTACGGCCGAGCCCGCAAGCTCCACTATTGCCGCCACCAGCGCCGCACCGAAGCCCATGGATCAACCGGTGGATCCCGGCGCCAACCTGGTCGGGCCGGGTTGTGCGGACTACGCGGCCCAGAACCCGACCGGCCCGGCGTCGGTGACCGGGATGGCGCAGGATCCCGTGGCGGTGGCGGCGTCCAACAATCCGCTGCTGACCACGCTGACCGCAGCGGTCTCGGGCAAGCTCAATCCGAACGTGAACCTGGTCGACACCCTCAACGGCAGCGAGTTCACCGTGTTCGCGCCGACGGACGCCGCGTTCGCGAAGATCGATCCGGCCACCATCGAGAAGTTGAAGACGGACTCGAACCTGCTGAGCAGCATCCTGACCTACCACGTGGTGCCCGGGCAGGCGAGCCCCGCTCAGGTCACCGGCATGCACAAGACGGTGCAGGGCGGTGAGGTCAACGTCACCGGCATGGGCACCAGCCTCAAGGTCAACAATGCCGGCGTGGTGTGCGGCGGAGTGCGTACCGCCAACGCCACCGTCTACCTGATCGACACGGTCCTGATGCCCCCGGCCGCCTAGGTCACCAACCCGAGCTGGGCCCTCGCGCGAGCAGGGCCCAGCTCGCGCTACGAAAGAGCGGACATGTTCACACTCGTACTGATCGGCTTTCTCGGTGGCTTGATCACCGGGATCTCACCGTGCATCCTTCCCGTCCTCCCGGTGATCTTCTTCTCCGGCGCACAGACCGCCCGTACAGATCAGCCCGCCGAGACCGGATCCGGCGGTGTGGCGACGGCGGTCAAACCCAAACGCTCCCTCGATGAGACGCTGCGGCCATATCGCGTGATCGCCGGGTTGGTGCTGAGCTTCAGCCTCGTCACCCTGGTGGGAACCGCGCTGCTGTCGCTGCTGCATCTTCCGCAGGACGCGATCCGGTGGGCCGGGCTGGTCGCGCTGACCGCCATCGGCCTAGGCCTCATCTTTCCCCGGGTCGAGCAGATCCTGGAAAAGCCGTTCGCCCGCATTCCACAGCTTCAGGTTGGCCAGGGCAAGAGCGGATTCGGCCTTGGTCTGGCCCTGGGTGTGCTGTATGTGCCGTGCGCCGGGCCGGTTTTGGCGGCCATCGTGGTCGCCGGCGCCACCGGATCCATCGGGCTGAGCACCGTCGCGTTGACGGTGTCGTTCGCGATCGGCGCCGCCCTGCCGCTGCTGTTCTTCGCGCTGGCCGGTCAGCGCGTCGCCGAGCGGGTCGGCACCTTCCGGCGCCACCAGCGTCGGATCCGCATGATCGGCGGCATCGTGATGCTCGTGTTCGCGGTCGCGCTGGTGTTCAATGTGCCCGCCATGCTGCAACGAGCCATCCCCGACTACACCAGCGGGCTGCAGGACAGGGTCGTGGCGTCCGACGAGATTCAGGAAAAGCTCAACCTTGGCGGCCTGGTCAACGACCAGAACAGGGCACTATCGAATTGCACCAACGGTGCCAGCGAGCTCGAAAGCTGCGGCACCGCACCGGATATCAAGGGTATCGACGGTTGGTTGAACACCCCGGGCGGCGCACCTGTCGACCTGAAGTCGTTGCGCGGCAAGGTCGTTCTGATCGACTTCTGGGCCTACTCGTGCATCAACTGCCAACGCGCCATTCCGCACGTCACCGACTGGTACGACAAGTACAAGGATGCGGGACTGGAGGTCATCGGGGTGCACAGCCCCGAGTACGCGTTCGAGAAGGTCCAGAGCAACGTCGTCAGCGGTGCCGCCGATCTGGGCATCACCTACCCGATTGCACTCGATAACAACCTGTCGACGTGGACGAACTACCGCAACCGCTACTGGCCCGCCGAGTATCTGATCGACGCGAATGGGACCGTGCGACACATCAAGTTCGGCGAAGGTGACTACGACGTCACTGAGACCCTGATCAGGCAACTGCTCCTCGACGCCAATCCCGACATCGAATTGCCTGCGCCCAGTGAGTCCGTCGATACCACGCCGACGTCCGGCCAGACGCCCGAGACGTACTTCGGCGTCGGCAAGATGGTCAACTATGGCGGCACCGACGTCTACGACGAGGGCACCGCGGACTTCAACTACCCCGCGGACCTTGCGGACGACAGTTTCGCTTATCGAGGTCGGTGGAAGTTGGACTACCAAGGTGCCACTGCGGAGTCCGACAACTCCACCATCGCGTTGAAATATAAAGCCAAGAACGTGTATATCGTCGCCGGCGGCGAGGGCACCGTGACAGTTACACGGGACGGCAAGACCACGACTGTACCGATCAGCGGGCCCCCGCAGTCACGCCAGATCGTCGCGGATAACGAGGTGAAGCGCGGCCAGGTTGAGGTGCGCTTAAGCAAGGGGCTGCAAGCGTTCTCGTTCACCTACGGCTGACCCATCCGCCGCCCGGTCGGCTCCGAATACCAGATGTAGAAACCACCCGACGGCGCGGGTAACCAGGAACGATCCAGCGCCGTCACGCCCTATAGGAGTTGAATGTCCATGAACATCCAGAAGAAGGCACTCGGATTGGCCGGCTTCGCGGCGGCCGCCTCTTTAGGTCTGTCGCTGGCCACCGCCACCACCGCCCAGGCGGAGCTGGTCGGTCCGGGCTGCTCGGGCTACGCGGCGCAGGTGCCCACCGGCCCCGGTTCGGTCACCGGAATGGCGCAGGACCCGGTCGCGGTGGCGGCGTCGAACAACCCGTTGCTCACCACGTTGACCGCGGCGGTCTCGGGCCAGCTCAATCCGGACGTGAACCTCGTCGACACGCTCAACGGCGGTCAGTTCACCGTGTTCGCGCCAACCGATTCGGCGTTCGCCAAGATCGACCCGGCGACGATCGAGAAGCTGAAAACCGACGCGCCGCTGCTGACAAAGATCCTGACCTACCACGTGGTCCCCGGGCAGGCCAGCCCCTCGCAGGTCATCGGCGCGAAAAAGACCGTGGAGGGCGCCAACGTCACGGTCTCCGGCGGCGGCAGTGACCTCAAGGTAAACAACGCGTCGGTGGTCTGCGGCGGTGTCCAAACCGCCAACGCCACGGTCTACATGATCGACACGGTGCTGATGCCTCCGGCCAACTAGATTCTGCCACAACCGAATACGCACGCAGCCCGGCCGTTGTGGTCGGGCTGCAAGCGTTTTCATTCACCTACGGCTAGCCGCAGACGGATCGACCGTCGCCTCGATCTTCATGATCAGGTTGTCGCGCACCGTCAGCACCAGCACCGCGAACAGCCGACGTTCGGCGAATGCGAGCAGCACCGGTTCCCCGATCGGGCCTGCGACCAGTGTGGCGCCCTGCAGATAGCGCAACAGGTTCGTTGCCACCTCCTCGGGGCCGTGGTTGATCTGGGGCGGCGGGGCGAAATCGCCGAGGATCGTGCCCACGCCCCACACGGTCGGATCCAGCACGGCGGTCAGTGCCTGCAGGTCGCCGTTCGCGCACGCCGTGATGAACCGTTCGGTGACGACCTGATGCTCGGCGTCGCTGATGTCGGCGGGCCGCGGCGACGTCCCCGCGAACTTGGCGCGGGCCCGCCGCGCGAGCTGGCGACAGGTGCCGACGGGCCTGCCCACCGTCTCGGCGATCTCCTCGAACGGCATCTGAAAGACATCGTGCAGGACGAACGCCACGCGCTCACCGGGACTCAGCCGCCGCAGCACCTCCAGGAGCGCGGTGCGGACCTCGTCGTCCAGCGTGACCCGGTCGACGGGGTCGGCCTCGTGCGACGGCATGACATCGAGAGCACCTGACTCATCGGGTTGTTCGTGGCGGGCGCGGGCCGACCGCAGCTGGTCAAGGCACAGCCGCCCCGCCACGACGGTCAGCCAGGCGCGGATGTCATCGATCTGTGCCGGGTCGGCGCGCGAAAGTCGAAGGAAAGCCTCCTGCGCGATGTCTTCGGCCTCCCCGACGTCGCCCAGCATCTGATAGGCGAGGTTCACCAAGTACGGACGGTGGCTGCGCCACGCCACTTCGACCGACGGTGAATCGCTCATGCAGTCATGACGAAGCGCAGGCGCGAAAAGTTACACGGGCAGCGATGTAACTTTTCGCGGCGCGACGTCGTCCTTGCCTTCATGACCGCAATTCTTGTCACGGGCGCAACCGGTAACGTCGGCCGCCCACTGGTAACCGAACTCGCAGCAGCAGGCGTCGAGGTCCGCGCCGTCACCCGGCAGCCGGACACCGCGCGCTTCCCGGACGGCGTCACCGCTGTCAGCACCATGGCAGAGGGACTGCCGGGGGCCTCGGCGGTGTTCCTCAACTCGCGCGCACTCGGCGACGAACTCGAGTCCGTCGTGCGCCAGGCCCGCCGCGAAGGGGTCACGCGCCTCGTTGCTCTGTCGGCCATCAACGCCGACGACGACTTCTCGCGCCAGCCGTCGCGCTTCCGCGGTGACCGCAACAAGGAGGTCGAACAGCTCGCCGTCGACTCCGGCCTCGAATGGGTCAGTCTGCGCCCAACGGTGTTCATCACCAACTTCTTCGGCATGTGGGCGCCGCAGATTCAGGCAGGCGACGTGGTCAACGGGCCGTACGCGACGGCATCGACAGCACCGATCGTCGACCGCGACATCTCCGCCGTGGCGGCCAAGGCGCTGCTCACCGACGAACTGGTGGGCCGCAAGGTCCCCTTGACCGGACCGCACGCCTTCACCAATACGGAGTTGGTGGGGGTGATCGGCACGGTTCTCGATCGCCCGCTGCGCTACCAGGAAGTGCCTGCAGAGCTTGTGCGCCAGCGCTTCATCGGCCTGGGCTTCTCACCCGAATTCGCCGACGCCTACATCGCGTTTCTGGAGGCGACGGTGTCAAAGCCTGCACTGGTCACACACGAGGTGGAGAAGATTCTCGGCCGGCCCGCCACGACGTTCGCAGAAGGCGTGGCCGCCCATCGCGCACTTTTCACCAACCAGTAAGGGAGACAAGCAATGTCGGAATTCCGCCCGCCGCGCTACCTCAAACCGATGAACAAGTTCATGATGACGGTCCAGAAGTTCGGCATCCCGACAGGCCCCGCGATGGTCCTGACGGTGCCGGGCAGGAAGACCGGAAAGCCGCGCAGCACGCCGATGACACCGTTCGAGCACGACGGCGGCCTCTACGTGGTAGCGGGCTACCCAGGGGCCGATTGGGCGTCCAACGCACGCGCGGCAGGCGCGGGGACCCTGTCGCGCGGACGCAGATCGCGACGCGTCAAGATCATCGAACTGGACGCGGCCGAATCACGGCCCGTACTGCGGACATTCGCGGCCAAGGTACCCGTCGGCGTCGGCTTCGCCAAGCGCGCGGGCCTGGTGCGCGACGGAGCTCCCGACGAGTTCGCGGCCTTGGCCGGCAAGCTCACGGTGTTCCGGTTCGACCCGGGCGACTAGCCTTCTCGTTGTGGAGCTCACGACTGCCCGGCTGTCGTTGGCTCCCTTGGATCCGGATCGTGACGCGGAGGCATTGCACGCGGCATACGGCGATCCGCAGGTAATGCGTTGGTGGAATACGCCGATACGCGCCGAGATCGCGGATACGCGCAGAGACTTGGTGAATAGTCTCTCGGGCGAGGGCGCCCATTTCTGGGTTGTCCGCGAGACGGAGGAGCCCGTCGGCCTCGTCGGACTACTCGGCGATGTGGCGGTGCCTGGCCTTAGCTGGATGCTATGCAGGCAGGCATGGGGTCGTGGGCTCATGACCGAGGCGGCGGACGCGGTGACCAACTACGCGTTCGGATCACTGAGTGTTGCCCGGGTCGAAGCCTGGGTGGAGTCGACAAACGTCCGCTCCCTTTCGACGGCGCGCAGACTCGGCCTCACCGAACGCGGTCGGCTCGCGCAACGGTATCCGCACCGCGACAAACCACACGAATCGATCGTTCTCGGTAGGTCTCGCGAACCAGAACCCGCCACAGTGCTCGGTGTCGAGGTCACTCTTCCAGTTCTCGATGTCGCCAAGGATCTCGACGTGCTGCGGTCCGTACTGGGCGCGAGGACGCTCTATGACGTCGGCGATCCGCCGACCATAGTCGGCGTGGTTTTCGGTCCGTGGAGCGTCGGCCCATGTGTTCGGCTGGTGGCGGCCCAGCCACCCTTCACCCCCGTCACCGTGACTGTAGATGTGGGGACTGAGCTGCACTCGTCTTACGTGCGCGCAGTCGCCTCGGGTGCGGACATCGCCGCGCCACCAGTCGAACAGCCTTGGGGAATGCGAGAGTTCGTCCTGTCGCTCGCGAACGGACACCGGCTGGTCGTGACCGGGCCGGCCTGACGCCTCATGGCATCGCGTCGGCTGTCGCGCGCTGAATGATGACGTCGCCGGAGCCGGTCCGCGCATGCACGACGAGCGTCTCGTCGCCCACTGCCGGACCGTCCGACGGTGTCAGCAGATTGCGGACTTCACCGGACCTGGTTCGCAAATCGAGCTCGGCCGAAGTGCCTTCGGCGATGCCGACCACGACCTCTCCGCTGCTGGTCTGCGCGAACAACCCGCCGTTCACGGCGGTCGCGACCGTGACATCGCCAGACGCAGTCTGCGCGTTGAGGTTGCCGCACAGACGGCTGACCCTCAGCGCGCCGCTCGCGGCGCGGAACTTCACATCGCCGTCAACATCGCCAATCATGGCGTCACCGGAGGCCGTCGATACCGATGCCGAACCGCTGATGTCGTTGACGGTGATGCCGCCGGACGCAGTGTCCGCCTTGAGATTTCCCGCCACCGAGCCAACCACCAGGTCTCCGCTGGCCGATGCGAACTTGCAGTCGGTGTACCTACCGTCGGCAGTGATGTTCGCCGATGCGGCAGACGCGTTCAGCCGCGAGCCGGCGGGCAGTGCGATGTCGACGACAACCGCTCCCCGACGAGGGAACGAGAATCCGCGCTGGCTCGACACCAGCAGGGTGCCGTTGCTGAAGTCGACGCGCACCTGCTCGGCGGCCTTGACGTCATTACTGCGGGATTCATCGCGGGGCCGCACGTCGACGACCGTGTCGTCGCGGTCAGTCGCGACTAGCCGTACGGAGCCGGCGGAGATCTCCACCGTCACTGTGATGGGTTGAGGTGTATCGAATTTCGGCATCAGTCCTCCTTGTCGGTTTTCGAGAATTAGCGGACCCAGCCGCTGAAGTGCTTGCCGGAATCGCCGCGCGGTCGCTTCGCGTTTGCGCCGCCGAGTGCGGCGGTGACCGCGCGGACAAGCCACGCATTCACCGACAACCCGTCGCCGCGCGCGGCCGCGTCGACTCTGGCTCGCAGGTGCTCGGGCAGCCGCAGCGTCACCCGCCAAGTGCCGCCGTCGTCCTCGGACTCGGGCGGGACGACGGCGGGCGCCGCCGGCAGGTCCGCCCCGTCCTCTATGCCGGGCGAAACCGTGAACTCCGGGTCGCGCCCGCGCAACCGAACGTCCACCGAGCCCGGCGCGAGCGCGAGGGTGATCTGTTCGGCGGCCTCGGACAGGGCCTCGAGCAGCGCCAGCCGGATCGCCGATTCCAGTGGCGCCGTCAACCGGTCGGCCAGAGCCTCCGCATCCTGTCCTCCTGCGGCGGCTGCCACGGCCAGCTCATGGCGCACCCCGTCCACATACGGTTGCAAGTCCATGGTGTCATGGTGACATCACTATGATGTCATCACAAGTGTCATTTTGGTGCTATACCGCTCAACCGCCCTTGAGCTGCTCCATCAGGCCGTGCAGGTCCAACTGGCCGCGGTGCGCGACCAGAGTGTCGCCTTGGAAGCGATCGATATGAATCCCCGAGATCGAGATTTTGGCGCCGGTCGGTGCCACGCCACGGAACTCACCCGTGTGGGTACCGGTGAATCGGCATCGCGATATGCCATGCGAACCATCGACGAGGACTTCTTCGATGACGTGCTGACCATCGGGGAACCCCCGGGTGAACTCGTCCAGGTCGGCCCGCCACTCGTCCCAACCGAACGGTTCCGAGCTGCCGACCTCGACGACCACCCGGGGGGACACCAGGGCCTCGATGGTCGACCAATCCCGCCTGTCGATCGCAGCGTAGAAGCACTCCACCAGTTCCCTGACCGCATCATCTGACGAATTAGCCACGAAGCCAACGATATTTACCGGCGCACCTTCGCGATGATCGTTTCGGCGAACCGCTCGATCGGTTCGCGATAGCGCTCGACACCGCCGGGCGGCAGATCCATGCCCATCCACGGTGCGGACATCACCTGGGTGATGCCGACATCCTCTGCGCGCTTGTACAGATCGGGCGTCGGCAATTCGAGCAGCGCCAGAAGGATGTCGAACGGCTCGTTTTCGCGCCCGTACTCCCGGCGAAGCTTCTTGAGCTTCTCCGCGTAACCGACCGCGTCGTCCCAGGCGTAGGCGTAGCCGACCCAGCCGTCACACATCCGTGCCGCGCGCCGCAGCGCCGCGTCGGACTCGCCCCCGCACAGGATGGGTATCGGCGCCTCGGGGTGGGGTTCGATCATCAACTCGGGCACCTGGTAGTACTCGCCGCTCCAGGACACCCAGCCGCCGCGCCACAGCTCCCGTAACGCCGGGATCATTTCGGTGAGCCGCTTGCCGCGGGTGGCGAAGTCCTGGCCCAGCAGCTCGTACTCCTCGCGCATCCAGCCGACGCCGACTCCGAGCGACACCCGGCCCTCGGATAGCACCGACGCCGTCGCGACCTGTTTGGCCACCTCGATCAACGGCCGCGCCGGTGCGACGTAGACCGCATTCGAGAACCGCAGCCGTCGCGTCACCGCCGCCATCGCGCCGATCAGCACCCAGGAATCCGGCCAAGCCGTTTCGGGCACCCACCCGGGCCTGCCCGTCGGCGAATCGGGGTAAGGCGAGGACAGCTCACGGGGGTAGATGAGGTGGTCGGAGCAGATCAGTCCGTCGTAGCCGGCCTCGTCGAACATCCGCGCCACCGGGACGATCTCTGTGGTTTTCATGAACGGTGTGCCGCTCCAAAACTGCATCTTGTTTCTCTATCGCGAAATTCGGGCAGCATCAATGCATGCCCACACTGTTGTGGTTCCGGCGCGACCTGCGGCTGCATGACCTGCCACCGCTGTTGGACGCGGCCGCGCCGGACAGCGAGGTGCTGGCCTGCTATGTCCTGGACCCGCGGCTGAAGGCGTCCTCGGGCCCGCGCCGGCTGCAGTACATGTATGACGCGTTGCGCGACTTGCGCGACTCCCTCGACGGTCGGCTACTGGTCACCCGTGGCCGGCCGGAGAAGCGAATCCCTGTGCTGGCCAAACAGATTGACGCGACGTCGGTACACGTATCCGCGGATTATTCACCGTTCGGCCTGCGACGCGACGCCGCCGTCCGCGACGCGCTGGGCGACGTGCCGCTGGAGGAAGCGGGGTCGCCGTACCTGGTGTCGCCTGGCCGGGTCACCAAGAGTGACGGCACGCCGTACAAGGTGTTCACACCGTTCTTCGACGCCTGGCGCAGGCACGGCTGGCGGCGTCCGGCCGACTCGGGCCCGAACTCGGCGCATTGGATCGACCCGGCCGATGTGCCCGGAGGGGTGGATGTGCCGGATGCGGGAGTGGAGTTGGAGCTGCAGGCAGGCGGGACAGCGGCCCGCAGGCAATGGGCGAAATTCGTTGACAGCGGGCTTGACAACTACGCCGAAGATCGCGACCGGCCCGATCTCGATGCGAGCAGCCGGATGTCGGCGCACCTCAAGTTCGGTGCCATTCACCCGCGCACGATGGCCGCCGATCTGGGCAGGGGCAAAGGCGCGCAGGCATACCTGCGGGAACTGGCGTTCCGCGACTTCTACGCTGCCGTGCTCTATGAGTGGCCCGACAGCGCGTGGTGGAACTGGAACAAGTCGTTCGATGCGATCGAGACCGACGAGGATCGAGAGCTCTTCGAGGCGTGGAAGGCCGGTCGCACCGGCTTCCCGATCGTCGATGCGGGCATGCGCCAGCTTGCGGAAACCGGCTTCATACACAACCGGGTGCGGATGATCGTGGCGTCGTTTCTGGTCAAGGATCTGCACCTGCCGTGGCAGTGGGGCGCGCGATGGTTTCTGCAGCAATTGGTCGACGGTGACATGGCCAGCAACCAACACGGCTGGCAGTGGGCGGCGGGCTGCGGCACGGATGCCGCGCCGTATTTCCGGGTGTTCAACCCGACGGCGCAGGCCGAGAAGTTCGACCCGGATGGCACGTACGTTCGGCGGTGGGTGCCGGAGATTGACGATGAGGACTATCCCGAACCGATCGTCGACCACGCGTCGGAACGCGAGGAGGCGCTTCGCCGCTACCGCCAGATCAGCTAGTGACCTATTTCCTGATGCCCAGCCCGGCATCGACTGGCAATGAAATGCCGGTGATGTACCGGCCGGACTGGCCGCAGAGGTAGACCATCGCTTCACTGATGTCGGCGGCGTCGATCATCTGTACCGGCAACAGGTTCTGCAGAGCGGGTAGCGCCTCGGGGTGTTCTCCGAAGAACTGCTCGACGTAATCGTTGAGCAACATCGGTGTCGCGACGCCGGTGGGGTGCACGGTGTTGACGCGGATGTTCTTCTCCGCCAATGCCGATGCGTAATATCGCATGAGGCCCACGACGCCGTGTTTGGCCGCCTGGTAGCCGGCGAGACCATGATTTAGAAGGCTGAAACGTGGGCACAACGCGTTGAGTCCCGCAGTCGAACTGGTGATCACGATGGCGCCGCCGTCGCCGTGCTCGACCAGGTGCGGCAGCGCCGCTTCGATCGTGTAGTGGACGCCGTTGAGCAGCACGTCGACCGCGTCGACGTAACAGGCCACATCGTTGAGGTCCTCGTCGGTGGCGGGCAGGATCCCCGCATTGGCGAGCACGAAATCGACTCGGCCCAGTTCGGCGACGCCGTTGGCCACCGCGGCCTTGAGCCGTTCGAAGTCGCGGACGTCGCCCCGTTCGGCGACGATTCGGCGGCCCGTTTTCTCGACGAGGTTGACCGTCTCGTCGAGGTCCTCCGGGGTGGACATCGGATACGGCACGGTGGGCATCTGCTCGCACAGGTCGAACGCGATGATGTCCGCGCCCTCTTCGGCAAAGCGGACCGCGTGCGAACGACCCTGCCCCCTTGCCGCGCCCGTGATGAACGCGACCTTCCCCTCGAACTGCATTCCCATGAGTGCCCCTTCGAGTGGGACGCTACGCGCCGGGCTCTTGGGATGTCAGCAAACGGAAAACGTGACGTCAACGGGTGTACGGCCGCGCGTAGTAGACCTGTGCCAGAATGTCTGCAGATTCAGCTCGACCGTGAGGAGCAGCCGTGGCCAGCACCGAGGTGGAACGACACACCGGCGTCGACGTCGAAGATGTGCCGTCGGCGGAATGGGGCTGGTCGAAGGAGAATTACAAGCTGATCCACATCGGCGGGCTGGTGTCCGCCGCGTTCATGCTGTTGATGCTGCGCGGCAACCACGTCGGCCACGTCGAGGACGCGTTCCTGATCGCGTTCGCCATCCTGATCGTCATCGCGGTCGCGCGTGACTGGTGGCTGCGCCGCCGCGGCTGGATCAGGTAGCCGGTTCTACACGGAGTACAACGGGCGGAAGGATCCCGTCCCGATCCGGAAAAGCGCTTCGGTCGGTGTGACCGCATCCGTCGAAACATCGGCGGCGACAAGTGCGTGCGACTTGAAAGCCCGTGCGGCCGAGCTCACCCGGTGCTGGATCGAATCGCCCTGACGGCCCAATTCCGCCGGCCATTGTGTGCCCCACACGGTGACTTCGGTGAGTCCGCGCTTCAACACCCGGACCACCTCGTCACGCACACGCGCGTCGGCGCCCAGGAGATCGGTGCTCACTGCCAGTGCGCCGCCGCGCGACGCGCTCCTGACCATCGACAGGAAACCGTCTTCCAGATCGATCGCCGTGGCGCCGAGAATCGTGAGCGGACGTGGGGCGCCGCCGTCGGCGACCAGCACGTTGACGTCCCAGCCTGCCTGCGCCCGGTCGCATAACCACCCGCCTGCCGACTCCACGACATCCTGTGTGGTCGAGCCGACGACATTGAGTTGGTACCGAAGGGGCCTGCCGACCGCCGGGGCGGGACCGACGCGCGAAGTGGTCTTGTCATCGGCGATAAAAGATCGGGTTGCCATGGGCGTCCTATCCACGATGTCCTCCAACAGCCGGCACAACAAGAGCGTGACACTTCCGTAATGATCTGTAAAGGTCCGATTTCCTGGACGGATGACGACGCTGGACGCCGGGAGGGACACCTGAGGAAGAAGAGGGGGATGGCCGTGCCATCGCTACAGCTGGTGAAGGCGACGGAGCCGGCGAGTCCGGAGACCGCCAAGTGGGATCCGGAGCTGACCAAACGAGTGGTCGGCTTCCTGCGGCCGATCGCCAAGCGCTACTTCCGATCTGAAATTCGGGACCTCGGCCGCATCCCGGCCGGCGGCGCGCTGTTGGTCTCCAAACACTCGGGTGGACCGACCACGACCGACCTGCCGACGTTCGCGGTGGACTTCTACGACCGGTTCGGCTACGACCGGCCGCTGTACACGCTCAGCCACGACATCCTGTCCGTCGGGCCGGCCAAGCAGTTCCTGCAGCAGCTCGGGTTCATTCCGGCCAGCCGGGACAACGCAGCCCATGCGCTCGCCTCAGATGCCGCGGTGATGGTGTTCCCGGGCGGCGACTTCGACGCGATGCGGCCAACTCTGGCGCAAAACGTCATCGACTTCAACGGCAGGACCGGCTACATACGCACGGCCATCGAAGCCGGTGTGCCGATCGTGCCCATAGTGTCGATCGGCGGACAGGAAACCCAGTTCTTCGTCACCCGCGGTACCTGGCTCGCCAAGCGGTTGGGCTTCATCAAACGCCTGACGCGCAGCGAGATGGTGCCGGTGTCAGCAGGTTTCCCGTTCGGCGTGATGGTCGGCGGGATGAACCTGCCGCTGCCGAGCAAGATCGTCATGCAGGTCTTACCCGCAATCGACCTTACGGCGCGGTTCGGGAATGAGCCAGACGTGGCCGAGGTCGACGCCTACGTTCGCAAGGTCATGCAAAAGGCCCTCGACAGACTCGCCGGGCAGCGCCGCTTCCCCGTATTCGGGTAGCGGTCAACCGGTCGCCGCGGCGAGCGGCAGGGTGTCCCCCGTGGACGTCAGGTCCGTCGAAAGCCCTGCTGCCGTGCGGATTTCGATGAACGCGTCGATCATCGCGTCGGTCGCCTCGTGGGGATCGTCGAGAGTGAGGTCATCGGTGAGCACGGTGATGGCGAGTTGGTCGACGTAGCTCCACACCGTGATGTTCATCCCGCTTCCCGTCACCACCGGTCCGACCGAATAGATTTCGGTGACGGTCGCGCCCTCGATATGACCGCGCTCGCGTGGTCCTGGCACATTCGAGATGGTCAGATTCATGATTGCCCCCGACTCGAGGCGGCTCGCCTGCCTGCGGAACAGTCCTGGCGCGAACGCCGGCGGGAGATACGACAGCCACGCGGGCAGCACCGTCGGCCCGAGCAACTGGTGATTCTCTTTGGCAATCGTGGTGGCCATGGATGTCAACCTCACCCGCTCGAGTGGATCGTCGATGTGCACCGGCAGCGACGGGGTCATGTACGTGAACTCGTTGCCCACCAACCGATCCGGTGACGCATTGGTACTGACCGGCACTCCGGCGATAAGGGGGGCATCGGCGCGCCCGTCGTAACGCATCAGCAACCGGCGCAGCGCACCAGCGGCCATCGCCAGTACCACGTCGTTGAGCGTGACACCGAGGTGCTTAGCCGTCTCCTTGACGTCGGAGAGGGCGAGCGGTGCCGTCGCGAAGCGGCGTCCCGGGGTGACGATGTGGTTGATGAAGCACTGCGGCGGCGCGAAATTGCGTGCGAGGTCGGGATGTTGACCGCGCTCCTTGGCCCGACGTCGCACCCGTGACACCCCGGTCGACGTCTCACGCACCAGCCGCGGCAGCTTTCCGATCAGACGCAGGTGGTCGCGGCCTGCCGCCTTCAACAGGCTGCCCCGCGTACGCTCCGACGCGTCGGAGGGCAACACGCTGGCCGACGGTTCGTGCGGCCCCATCGCCTTGGCCATCTGGTTGGCCGACGCGACACCGTCGGCCAGCACGTGGTGGACCTTGTGGATGATCGCGATGCGGTCACCGGCCAGACCTTCGGCGACATACATCTCCCACACCGGACGGCTCCGATCGAGCGGTGTGCCTGCGATCTCGCCGATCAACTGATCGAGTTCCCTACGACCGCCGGGAGCGGGCACCTGGATGCGGCGGAGGTGATAGTCCAGATCGATATCGTCGGTTTCCACCCACATCGGATGATGCAACTTCATCGGGATGTCCACGAGCTGGTAACGGAGCGGCGACAACGCCATCAACCGCGGATAGGCGACGCGGCGGAACAGCTCGAAGCTGTAGCCGTCGACGCCGGACACGTCGAGCACGCCGATCTTGAGCGTGTGCATGTGGATCTCGGGCGTCTCGCTGTAGAGCATCAACGCGTCCACGCCGTTGAGACGCCTCATGTCCCACCCCCGTTCGTCAACGCCCCTCGTCTTTATTGCACCTCTTGGGCATGCCCGCCACGCGCGTTCGGCCAACATTCGTCCGAGGCGTGACACTTCGCGCGCGGTCTGTAAAGCTAAGGAACGCACACCAGGATCGGAGCCCCGAAATGACTCTTGTCGCCGGGCGTGGTCCGCTCAGCAAGGATCCCGCAGGCTGGTTCTCCTCCCCCTTGCCCGACGACCTCGTCTTCGTCGAGCCGCATCCGCGACGCGTTCAGGCCATCCGGAACAGGCAGACGGTCATCGACACCGAGCGGGCGCTGATGGTGCACCGGCGCGATCACCCGCTCAGCTACGCATTCCCGGCCGAAGATGTCGGTGGCCTTCCCAATGAGCCGGAGCCGGAGGCGCCGGGATACGTCCATGTGCCCTGGCACGCGGTCGACACGTGGCTCGAGGAGGGGCGCAAGCTCGTTCACTATCCGCCGAACCCGTATCACCGTGTCGACTGCCGACGGACGAACCGCGGGCTGCGCGTCACCGTCGCGGGCGCCACCCTCGTCGACACCGCGGACACGGTGATCGTGTTCGAGACCGCGCTGGAACCTCGGCTGTACGTCGACCCGTCGGTTGTCCGCACCGATCTGTTGCGGCGAACGGAGACGCGCACCTACTGCAATTACAAGGGCTACGCGACGTACTGGGCAGCAGTGGTCGGCGATACCGTCGTCGACGATGTCGGGTGGAGCTACGCGGATCCGCCGCCGGAATGCCTGCCCATCAAGGGGTATCTCAGCTTCGACGCGGCCCGCGCCGAGGTGCTCGCGGGGTTGCCGGCATCGGACAAGGCGCACGACTGCGGCTGCGAAGTGTGACACCCGTCACAGTTGGTGGGGCGACCTCGTACCCTACGCTTCCGTCACCGTAGGTTGCGGCTGGTTACGCTTGCGTACGTTTTCCCTGCTCGGCCACACTTTCCTCAGTTTGCTAGGTGGAGGGAATCCCGTTGAGCCACTACATCTCCAATGTCCGTGACGTCGAGTTCAACCTGTTCGAGGTGCTGAAGGTCGGCGACGTTCTCGCTTCCGGCGGCTACGGCGACCTCGATGCCGACACAGTGCGCACGATGCTCGACGAGGTCGCGCGTCTCGCGGAAGGCCCGGTGGCCGAATCCTTCGCCTCAGCCGACCGCAACCCACCCGTCTTCGACCCGGAGCATCACACCATCAGCGTCCCGGGCGAATTGGCCAAGTCGGTGCAGGCCATCAAGGATGCCGAGTGGTGGCGCATCGGCATCGCCGAAGAGATCGGCGGCGTGCCGGCACCGGCGCCTCTGGTGTGGGCAATCAATGAAATGATGCTGTGCGCCAATCCGTCCGCCGCCTTCTGGTGGGCCCTGGGTCCCACGATGGCGCATGCGCTCTTCATCGAGGGCAATGAGCAGCAGCAGCGTTGGGCGGCACTGGCCCTCGAGCGCGGCTGGGCGGCCACCATGGTGTTGACCGAGCCGGACGCCGGCTCCGATGTCGGTGCGGGCCGAGCCAAGGCCATCGGTCAACCGGACGGGACGTGGCACATCGAGGGCGTGAAGCGGTTCATCTCCGGTGGCGATGTCGGCGAGACCGCCGAGAACATCTTCCACCTGGTGTTGGCCCGGCCCGAAGGGGCCGGTCCCGGCACCAAGGGGCTGAGCCTGTTCTACGTGCCGAAGTACCTCTTCGACCCCGACACGCTCGAGCTGGGCCCGCGCAATGGCGTCTTCGCGACCGGGCTCGAACACAAGATGGGCCTGAAGTCCTCGCCCACATGCGAATTGACGTTCGGGGCGCATGGCGTCCCCGCTGTCGGCTATCTGGTCGGCGACGTTCACAACGGCATCGCGCAGATGTTCACCGTCATCGAGAACGCGCGAATGACGATCGGCGTCAAGGCGGCGGGCACGTTGTCCACCGGCTACCTGAACGCGCTCGCATTCGCGAAGGAACGTGTCCAGGGCGCCGACCTGACACAGATGACCGACAAGGCGGCGCCGCGGGTAACGATCATCCACCACCCCGATGTGCGCCGCAGTTTGATGATGCAGAAGGCGTACGCCGAGGGGCTGCGCGCGCTGTACATGTACGCCTCCGCGCACCATAACGACGATGTCGCTCAGCTGGTTTCGGGCGCCAACCCCGAGATGGCGCACCGCGTGGACGACCTGCTGCTGCCAATCGTCAAGGGCGTGGGCTCCGAACGCGCCTACGAACTTCTCACCGATTCGCTGCAGACGTTCGGCGGTTCGGGGTTCCTGCAGGACTACCCCATCGAGCAGTACATCCGTGACGCCAAGATCGACTCGCTCTACGAGGGCACCACGGCGATCCAGGCGCTGGACCTGTTCTTCCGCAAGATCGTTCGCGACCGTGGCGAGGCGCTGGCACATGTGGCGGCGCAGATCAGCCACACCATCGACACCTGCGACGCGGGGCTGAAGACCCAGGCCGACCAACTCCGCACCGCACTGGAACACGTCCAGGCGACGACCGCAACGCTGACCGGCTACCTGATGGCCGCCGCCGAACAGCCCACGGAGATCTACAAAGTCGGCCTCGGGTCGGTCCGGTTCCTGCTCGCCGTCGGAGACCTGCTCATCGGATGGCGACTGCTGGAACAGGCCAACGTCGCTCAAGCCGCGCTCGCCGCGTCGAAGGGTGACGAGGCGTTCTATCAAGGCAAGATCGCCACCGCGACGTTCTTCGCCGCCAACGTGCTGCCGAACCTGGCGGCGCTACGTGGCGTCATCGACAGCCTCGACGTCGAGATCATGAGCCTGCCCGAGGACGCTTTCTAACGCTCCCCCAGTGCGCCGAACGTTCCTTACCGCTCGAAAAATTGCCGATTTTTCGAGCGGTAAGGAACGTTCGGCGGCGATTCAGATGGCGCTCAGCGGGTGCTGATCAACTTTGCGACACCCCGCATCACAACTCGACTCGCAACATGTCGAGCGGTGTCGATGCGCGAAGCAGACGCGGGTGTAGGCGCACTGCCGCGGTGGGGTTTTCCCGTTCCACGATCTCCTCATTGGCCGCGTAGGCGACCAGCAGTTGTCCATCGGTGAGATCGAGACCCGCCTCGCGGGCCCAGCGGGCCAGAATCGACGGGAGCCCGGCTTCCCAGTCGATGAGTGTTCCGTAACAGTCGAAGCTCAAAGCCTCGTAGTCAGCAAGGTTCACCCTCTTGCTCCTTTGTCTTTGTCAATCGGGTGGGCTGCCTACTCAATCCTTGCCGCGGGCGGTACACCTGTCATCGGAGTTTCACGGCCCGACGCACTATCGCCGCTCATGCCGAGTCGGGCAGCGCAACTCCGGCGATGTCCGGCAGCGGACGCTGGCAGATCTCGTGCGCCTCGTCGGCGTTTAGTCCGAACAATCGCAACACGTCCTCGGTCACCCGATCGGCCGCCGCTGCGTCGTCCCGATCCGGCTCATCCTGGAGCAGCTTGCCGAGCCCGAGTAGGGCACCCGCAGCGACCGCCAATGCCAGCTTGGGATCATTGACCGTGAACCGCCCTGCCGCGGTGGCCAATTCGATATCCCGCAGCGCGCGGGGACCGAGGCCGCGGTCGGACCAGATCAAGTTGAGCCCGTTGACGAGCAGGATCTGACTCTCCTGCGGGCGGCGCCGAAAGAGCCGGCCGGTCATGCGGAAGCTGCAGGCGAACGTTTCCGCGGGATCGTCGATCGTTGCCGTGAGCTGATCGAGTAGGGCGCCGTGGGTGTCGAGGACATCGGCGACCGCGGCCTCGAACAGCTCCTCCTTGTTGTCGAAATGGTTGTAGAACGACCCCATCCCGACGTCGGCCGCCTGCGTGATCTCGAGCACCGGCACGTTCAACTTTCCTGACGCGATGAAGCGTCGCGCTGCCTGGATCAGGGCCGCGCGGGTGCGCTGCTTGCGCCGCTCGAGGCGGTTGACGGGGCCCTGGTCCTGCTTGCTCACGCCACCGACGATAACAGAGAAATTCACTTTTGAGGATTTCGTCAGAAACTCTTGACTGAGTGTTACGTCGCATGTGACGATTTCGTCAGTCGGAGAAGGAGATGGGCATGAACGACCTGGTTGGCGCCCATAACGACCTGCACAGCGAGCAGGGCGCCCGCAAGGGTGAGCACCCCGGGCGGTCGCGGAATCCGGTGATCAAGGTGCAGGACATCGCCTGGCTGGAATTCCAGAAGCCCGACCTCGCACGGGCCGAGGCATTCGCCAACGCGTTCGGCTTCGCCACGGCGCTACGGACCCACGACGAGCTACATCTGCGCGGCACCGACGCGGACACCCCATGCGTGATCATCCGCCGCGGTTCCGGCTCGCGATTCCTCGGTGCCGCCTACCAGGCGGAGAACGAAGCCGATGTCCTGCGCCTGGCAGGGGCAACCAGAGCCGACACCCGGCCACTACCGGAAACGCTCGGCGGACTGACGGTCGATCTGGTCGACCCCAGTGGCGTACCCGTTCGTGTGGTCGCGGGCACGCATCCACTGGAATCGCTGCCATCGCAGTCGCCGCACATCTTGAACTTCGGGCGCGAGCTGCTGCGGGTGAACGCAATGCAGCGTCCGCCCCGCGAACCCGCCAAGGTCCAGCGGCTCGGTCACGTGGTGCTGCAGACCACCAGGTACCGCGAGGCACTGAACTGGTACCTCGACAACCTCGGCATGATCGTCAGCGACTTCCTCTTTTTCCCCGGGCAGCGCGAACGCGGACCGACGATGAGCTTCATCCGATGCGACCGCGGCTCGACCCCCGCCGACCATCACACGCTGGCTCTGGCGCTTGGTCCGCAAAACCGGTACGTGCATTCGGCTTATCAGGTCTGCGACCTCGACGCGCTCGCCGCAGGCGGCGAATACCTTGCCGAGCTCGGCTACTTCCGGTCGTGGGGCATCGGCCGCCACATCCAGGGCAGCCAGATCTTCGACTACTGGCGCGACCCGGACGGCTTCATGGTCGAGCACTTCGCCGACGGCGACATGTTCGACTCCACGCTGGTGCCTGGCTGGGCGCCCTTCACCGCCACCGGACTGGCCCAGTGGGGACCTCCGGCCACCAAGGACTTCCTGGGCACGAACCCCAAATCCCTTCCGCACGAAGCGCGTTCGATGATCACCGCACTTCGAAGCGACAACGAATTCGATATCAACCGCCTCATCGGCCTCCTGAAAGTAGCCAGCTCATGACCGTCTCCGTCCTGCGCACCGCCGACGCCTGGTGGGTCGAAACTGCCAATGGCGCCGCCAGAATCGCGACCACCGCGACCACCACCCGTGAGCTGCTGGCCGACCGCGTCGCCATCGAGAACGCCGCGCACAGCGCCGACACCGTCCCCGTCGACAGCCTCCGGCTGCTCTCGCCCGTGACGACACCGTGCCGCGTGGTCGCGCAGATGACCAACTTCACGTCTCACGTCGAGGACGCGGGCATGGACCCGAAGACCATCCCGCTCACCTTCTTCCGCAAGGCGTCCGCATCCATCAGCGGTCCGTTCGACGACATCGTCAAACCCGGCCACGTCAAATTCCTCGACTACGAGGTCGAGATCGGGCTCGTGATCGGCCAGGACATCCCGGTCGGCACCACGATCTCCGAAGCGAATCTGTCCGACTACATAGCGGGCCTCGTCGTCACCAACGACGTCTCGGCGCGAGACATCCAACTCCCCCAGACCCAGTTCTACGAGGCCAAGTCGTATCCGACGTTCACCCCTGTCGGCCCCGCACTGGTGCTGTTGGACGCCGATGAGCTGAAGCGCTTCGGCGATCTGCGTCTGCAAACGCGGGTCAGCGGCGAGCTGCGGCAGGACATGCTGGTAGACGGCGACATGATCTATGGGCCGCTTCAGGCGCTGGAATCGCTCAGTAGGTTCCAGGATCTCGCCGCCGGTGATCTCGTCATGACGGGGACCCCGGCCGGCACCGCGCTCAGCGCGCCGCCGAAGCCGATCCAGATGATCTCCAACCTGCTGCCGCCCGCCGTCAAGTGGAAGGCGTTCTTCAAAAGCCAGGCCAACAACCCCAAGTACCTGAAGCCCGGCGATGTCGTGGAGCTCGGCGTCGCTACCGACGATGGCGCGATCGATCTGGGCACCCAGCGCACGGCCGTGAGGTATGCGTGACGACCGTGCCCGTGGTGATCGTCGGCGCCGGCCCGACCGGGATCACGGCCGCAACCCTGCTGGCGCAGTACGGCGTCGACTGTCTGGTTCTTGACCGTTGGGCCAACGTCTATCCACAACCACGAGCGGTCCATCTCGACGATGAGATCTACCGTGTCGTAGCGCGCCTCGGCATCTCCGACGAGTTCGCCGCGATCTCCCGGCCCGCTCAAGGCCTGCGTCTGCTGGATCCGACCATGCGTGTGCTGGCCGAGTTCCGCCGTGACACAGCGCTCAGTGAGCACGGGTTTCCCCAGGCCAACATGTTTGACCAACCGGAGCTCGAGGCGCTCTTGCGCACCAATCTCAAGCGCTACTCGAGCGCCGAACTCCGTGGCAACGTCGAGGTCACCGCGGTCGAAGAGACAAGCGACGGCCGGATCCGGGTCGCGTTCGTCGATGGGACGGACAACTCCGAGCACGATGTGCATGCCGATTTCGTGCTGGGCTGCGACGGCGCCAACAGCGTTGTGCGCGCGCGAATCGGGGCAGCCATGCGGGACATGAGATTCGAGCAGCGCTGGCTGGTTGTCGACGCGGCCACCGATGCCGACCTCGACCAGTGGGACGGTGTACACCAGGTATGCAACCCTGCTCGGGCCGGCACCTACATGCGGATCGGTTCGACCCGCTACCGCTGGGAGTTTCGGCTCCTGCCAGACGAATCCGCCGACGACTTCGGAAGCCTGCAGGCGCTGAAGCCGCTCATCACCCCGTGGACCTCGCGCGTCGGCGATGACGAACTCGAATTGGTCCGCGTGACGGAATACACGTTCAGGGCTCAGACGGCCGACCGGTGGCGGCGGGGAAACATCTTCCTGCTTGGCGATGCTGCGCACCTCACCCCGCCGTTCATCGGGCACGGCATGGGCGCCGGCATGCGCGACGCGATGAACCTGGCGTGGAAGGTCGCAGGCGTCATTTCCGGCGATCTTCCGAGAGCCGCGTTGGACAGCTACGAACAGGAACGGAAACCCCATACCCGCCACATGATTCGACTCGCATTGACCGTCGGCTGGGCCATGACGGCCGGTGGAGAATTGGGCAATCTCATTCGGCGCCTGGTCGTCACGCGGATGAAGTTCGTCCCGGGACTGCGAAGCAAGGTCATCGATAGTCGCACGCCCGCATTGCACCGGTCCGCGTTCGTTCACAGACGGCATGCGCGCCGGCAGCTGGCGGGAACGCTGTGCCCCAACCCTGTGCTCGCCGACGGCTGCCGGCTCGACAGGGTCCTCGGCGACGGCTTCGCACTGATCACCGCGGTGCCCCCCGACGACACGCAGCACCGTCTACTCAACGAGCGCGGCGCCGTTGTCCATATCGCGGCCCCTGACGGCGAACTCGCCGACTGGCTTCGCCGCGGCCGCGTCACGTCGGCAATCGTTCGGCCCGACCGCACGGTCATGTGGGCAGGCCGCGATATGCGGCGGATAGATGACCTGGTGCCGACCTTCATACCCGAGAAGCGGATCCGATCGAATGTCTAAGGCGCCCAGCGGTTCCCGGGCCTATCTCCGCCGCTGGATCGGGCCGGCGCTCAGTGCGCCTGGATGACCGACTTGCCGAAGCGTTCGATCGTCTCGAGCACGTGCGCCAGGCTGTCGCCAGGCAAGCCCACCTGCACCCACGTCACCCCCAGCGCCGCAATCTTTTCCAGGCCGGACAGGTAAGCGTCGGTGTTGAACGCGTCGTCAGCCGGGCTGCCACCCTCGGCATTGGTGAAGCTGATGTCGATTGCGGACGGATCCCGGCCCACGGCCTCCAACCGGTGGCGCAGATCGTCGATGCCATCGCCCAGGGTTTCCGAGGTCATCTCCGCTGTCCGTGCGGTCTGAGCCAGCACGCCGGCTGCCGGGAACGGGCACCAGCCATCACCATGCGTGGCCACTCGCCGACGCGCGGCCGCAGTATTGCCGCCGATCCATATCGGCGGGTGCGGGCGGCTTACCGGCCGTGGGTGGGCCGTGATCCCGCTCGCCGTGAAATGCCTACCCTCATACGAGAAGTCGTCGGTGGTCCAGATGCCGCGGATCACCTCGAGCGCTTCGTCGAACACCTGCCCCCGTTCGTCGAAGTCCACGCCCAGCGCGGCGAACTCTCGCTTGAGGTAGCCAACGCCCACGCCAAGGATGAACCGGCCGTCGGAGAGCAGATCCAGCGTCGCACCGGACTTGGCCACCACGAACGGGTTTCGGTACGGCAGCACCACGATGTTCGGGATCAGCAGCAGCGTCGACGTCCGAGCCGCGGCGTAACCCATCGCAACGAAGGGGTCTAGCGCGTCGTGCCCGCCCGACTCCAGCCACCGCTGTGTGGGCGCCGGGTGGTCGGTGAACCCGAAGCCGTCAAACCCCGCCGCCTCGGCCGCGGCCGCGACGGTCGCGATGCCCGACCCGGTGACCAACTCCGGGTTGTAGGGATGGCTGTGCATCGGATGGGTGAACGTGAACTTCATCAAGGAGCCCCGCTTCAGAACATTCTTCTCGTTTTCCGAGAATGTCGTTACCATGCGAACGACGGAAAGTACAGCCTTCCCGCATTAGAAGAGGTCACGGTGGATGAGCGAGTTCGTGCTGAACCCGGCCCGGCACGGCCCGTTCCCTGGCCGCCTGGCACCCGAGACCGTCGCGGCCTACGCCGCCGCGACCGGTGATCACACCGCGGCGGTGTTGGACGGGCGCGCCGTACCTGCCGTGTTTCCGGTGATCCTGATCTTCACCCCGGAGGAGGCGGCCAGGTCCGACGTGCCTGAAGGCGTGTGGCAGCACGTCCGCGGCGGGGTGCACGGGGAACACGACATCGTGGTGCACCGACCGCTCGTTCCCGGTGAGCGTCTGGATACGTCGGCATGGCTCTCCGCGGTGCGGACGACTCGGGCAGGTACCCAGATCGTGGTGCAGTTCGAACAGGTCGACGCCGACGGCGCGGTCGCGGTCGAGCAGTGGTGGACGATGGTGCTGCTCGGTCTGCAGGGTGTCGCGGACCTGGGGACGATGCCGGGGGACCACCGGTTCACCGAAGATGCGCGAGCCCACCCGCTCGGGTCCGTCAGTCAGCATGTCGACAAGGACATCGCCCACCGGTACGCGGAGGTGTCCGGCGACTGGGCGGCGCACCACTTCGACATCGAGGCGGCGCGCGCGGCAGGTTTCGACTTCGTGTTCACCCACGGACTGTGCACGATGGCGATCTGCACACACCGACTGCTCGGCCTGCTGGGCGTCGAGGACCCGGCCAGGGTCCGGCGGATCGCCGTCCGGTTCGCGGCACCGACCCCGCTTGACTCTGAGCTGACGGTGAACGCCTTTGGCATCAACGAGAATTCGTTCGCCTTCGAGGCCGCTGTCAACGGCACGACCACCGTCACCAACGGAAGATTGGATCTGCGGCCATGAGCAAGCCCCAGATCGGCGTCTATCTACCCCAGATGGGCTTCACCTACGACCAAATCCTGCATCGCACACTGCTCTGCGAACAGCTGGGCATCGACTCGCTGTGGCTCTACGACCACCTCTACGGTCCAGGGGCGCCCGACTATCCCTCGATGGAAGCCTGGACCCTGGCCACGGCACTGCTCAGCCGTACCGAGCGCATTCGAATCGGACACATGGTGCTGTGCAACCAATTCCGTCACCCCGCGGTCCTGGCGAAGATGGCCACGACCCTGGATCAGATCTCGGCAGGCCGGCTTCAACTCGGCATCGGCAGCGGTTCGATCGAAGACGAGCACAACCGGGCAGGACTGGACTGGGGAACGTTCGGCGAGCGCTCCGAACGGCTGGGTGAGACGCTGGGGATCCTGCATCAGGCCTTCGCCAACGAGGTAATCGATTTCACCGGAAAGCATTTCACCATCCACGACATGCCGATCAAGCCCGGGCCGGTCCAGCAGCCGCGGCCGCCGATCGTCGTCGGCGGCGTCGGCGAGAAGTTCACGCTACCGCTGGTGGCGCGATACGCGGACGTCTGGAACGTGCCCACCTACGCGCTTGGCGAACTCGACCACAAGGTGTCGGTGCTGCGGTCGATCTGCGACGAGGTCGGTCGCGACCCGTCGACAATCGTGCTGTCGGTGGAGGCGGTGATGGCGCTGGCCCCGGACGACGCGTCGCTACCGGCGGTGCGGCAGCTCGCCGAGAAGCGGTTCGGGATACCGGCATTCGGCCTCAACGAAGGCGGCCTGATCGGCACGCCGCAGGCCATCGTCGACCGTCTCCACGAGCTGGTCGAGCTCGGCTTCGGGCAGATCGTGCTGTTCACCCACGACCGCGGGTCGGACGAGACGCTGGAGCTTCTGGCGTCGGAGGTGATCGCCCGCCTCTAGGCCCGCTGCTTGGCAGGCGGCGAATAATTCGGTCGCCCGAGCCCGAGTGCGTGCTGCGCGATCATGTTGCGGAAGACCTCGAGAGTGCCGCCGTAGATGCCAGTGGGCGACGCCAACCGGAAGATGTACTCCGCTCCCCCGTCATCTGCCGCGCCATCGGCGCCGACCGGTAGGCCCGACGCCGCGCCGAGGATGTCCATCAGATCGGGTGCGACGTCCCGCATGGTCTGAGCGATTGCCACGCGCCCGAACATCTCAGGGGTGCTCATGGCCGCCTCCATCTTCGCGATGCTTCGGCCCAGCCGGAATCTCACCGATTCGTCGTCGCCCGCAACAGCCGCGATCCTGTCAACCGCTTCGGCCAGCAGCAGGACATGCTCGGTCATCGCTGCGATCTTCTGCAAACCGTCGGCCTCACGTTCGACCGTGCCGTGCTCGTCGTTGAGCGCATCCCTCAGCACCGCCCAGCCACCGTTGACCTCACCGATGCGGTAGTTGTCGTCGACGCGCACATCGCTGTAGTAGGTGATGTTGGTGCGATCGCCGTCCACTGTGCGCAGGGGTTGAATCTCGACACCCGGGGTGCTCAAGGGGACCAGGAACATCGTCAGGCTCTGGTGCTTCGGCGCGTCCGGATCTGTGTTCGTGACCAGGAACACGTAATGCGCGTTGTGCGCGTTCGAGGTGAACATCTTGGAGCCGTTGATGATCCAGCGGTCGCCGTCGCGCGCCGCGCGCGTTTTGCACGTCGCGACGTCGGAGCCGCCCTCCGGCTCGGTGTAGCCGAGGCACAGCCGGAACTCACCGGAGAGCACCCGGGGCATCACTTCGTGCCTGAGCTCGGGTGAGCCGAACTGCAGGACAGCCCGCGCGACCATCGCCGTCGTGCCCCAATGGAACCACGGCGTGTGCGCTCGACCGATTTCGAGGTTCCAGATGCGTCGGCGCACCCGACTGAAACCGCCGTCGGCTTCATCCTTGAAATCGGCGGCCAGGTAACCGGCCTCGCCCAACGCCAAGTGCACGCTTTCGGCGAAGTTCTCACCCGTCTGACGGTCTCGGGCGATGACCTCGTCGGTCACGATCGTGTCCAGGAAGGCCCGCAACTCGTCCCGGAATGCCTGGTCCTCATCGGACAGCTCAACGCGTGAGAAATCCACGAACCCACCGTGACACTTTTTGGTGAATCTGTAAAGTGATCGGTACGCATGCACGGAAAGGCACCAAGTTGGGCATCGTCACGACGAGTTCGGAGACCGCGTTCATGTACCCGCCCGAGGTGGTGTACGACTTCGTCACGAACCCCACGAACTGGACGAAGACGTACCCGACGAGCACCCAGATCGGTGGCCTGCCCGACGAGCTGCCGTTGAAGGTGGGCGACACCTGGTATGAAGGCGGGCCCGAGGGCGGCGACAAGGTGACGACCTGGCATGTGGCCATCGCGATGCGCCCTACTCTGTTCGTCTTCACCTCAGTCGGACGCCTTCGTCACGACCGCAACGGCGACGGCGGCCGCGAGGGCAGGATCACCGTTCAGTACCACTTCACATGCCCCGGGCCGGACATAACGCTCTTCACGCGCACCATGACCATCGAGGCATACCGGTACGCACCGTTACCCGACAAGTACTTCATGATGGTCAATCCCGCCAATATCGACGCGTACCACGCCGCGATCGCGCGGGAGCTGGCGGCGTAAGTCGGCGCATGAAATGCCATGGCGCGAAATCGGCAGAAGGCGCCCCATCGCGTCACATCCGCGTGGGCTCCAGTTGAGACTCGTGCAGTGCACGCCGCAACGCCGCACCCTGCAGTTCGAACAGCCGCTGGCTGGTTTCCCACTCCGGGTGCAGCGAGTCGAATCCGTGGCACGTGCCGGGGAAGACGTGCAATTCCGTGGCGACCCCCGCCCACATCAGGCGCAACGCATAGTCGACCGCCTCGTCGCGGAGCGGGTCGAGCTCCGAGCACGTGATCAAAGCGGCTGCGACACCTGCCAAGTCATCCGCGCGAGCAGGCACGGCGTCGACCGGTACCGATTCACCTGCCACATAGTGCTGCCACATCTGTGTCACCGCCGGACCGTCGAATCCCGGCGTCGTGGCGAATTCGTCCTTGGAAGGCATCGGGCGATCGTCGAGCACAGGCTGGTGCAGCAGCTGGAACACCACCGGTGGTGCGGTCCCATGGGCGGCCCGCAGAGCCAGCAGCGCCGCCAGCGCTGCTCCCGCGCTGCTACCCGCGACCGCCAGCCGGGTGGTGTCGATGCCCAGGCTCGCCCCGTTGTGGGCCACCCAGTCCAGCACGGCCGACGCATCGTCAACTCCGGCCGGATAGGGATCTTCCGGCGCCAACCGGTAATCGACGGAGATCACCGTGCAGCGGCCGCGTCGCGCGAACTCCACACACTGGCGGTGATCGGTGTCGAGATTGCCCAGCACGAAAGCCCCTGAGTGGCAATAGATCACGGCAGGCGCGGGCGCCGCTCCCCCGCGGTAGACACGCACAGGGATGGACTGGGCCTCGCGGTTCTCGATCTCGACGCCGACGGTGTTGACATCTCGGGACGCATCGGCTCGGCGTTGATTCAACGAGTCACGGACGACGCCGAGCACGCTCGCCGACAAGTCGGTCCGCGCCGCTGCGAATTGCCGAAGTGCGGGGTCGAGACGGTCCTCGAACATGACCGGTCACCTGCTCGCTGCCGAGCGTGCCGATGCCTCGACCGTGGCGATTTCGGCCGGCGGGTCGAAGGTGTAGTCGGCCGGCTTGAACCACCGCGTCATTTCCCAGAATGCGCGCGCGCTGCGCGGCCACTGGGTGACCACCCGCCCGTTCGCGGCGCGGAAGTAGTTGCTGCACCGTGTAAGCCACACGGTGCCCTCCATCCAGTCGTCGATCTTGGTGATGAAGTCCGCCATCGCTGCGGGTCGAACGGCGACATAGGCCTTGCGCTTGCGCCGCATGTGCTTCAACGCGCGCACGATGTAGCGGGCCTGCGCCTCCAGCATGAAGATCACGCTGTTCGAACCGACATTGGTGTTCGGCCCGTACAGCATGAAGAAGTTGGGAAAGCCCGGAACCGCCATGCCCAGATACGCATACGCGCCGTCGGACCAGGTTTCCCTCAGCGTCACCCCGCGCTCGCCTGCGACGTCGATCTGGCCGAGATAGTCCGCCGCCGCGTAGCCCGTCGCGCACAACACGACGTCGACATCCAGCTCGGTGCCATCGTCGGTCACCAGCGAATGCGCGCGCAGTGACCGTGCCGGGCTCGAGATCACCTCGACATGCGGCTTCGTCAACGCCTGCAGGTATTCCGTAGCGAAGACCAGGCGTTTGCAGCCGAACGGATGGTCAGGAGTCAGCTTGCGGCGCAGGTCTTCATCGGGAACCGTCGCTTCCAGTGAGCGCAGGGCGATGCCCTTGAACTCCTGCGTCTTGTCGCTTCCGTTCTCGATCACCGAGATGTTCGACTCGCTGCGCAGCCACAGCCGCGTCCGGTAGATCTTCTTGGCGAACGGAACGTGGTTGAAGAGCCACTTCTCCCGCTCGGTGTAGAGCCGGTCTGGCTTCGGCAGGATCCAGGTGGGCGACCGCTGCACCGAGTACACGTTCTTGGCCACCTTCGCCACCTCGGGTACCAGCTGCGCCGCGGTCGACCCGGTGCCCAGCACGGCCACCCGCGCGTCTCGCAGGTCGACAGCGTGATCCCAGCGCGCCGTGTGCATCAACGTTCCGGTGAAGGGTTCCTCCTCGTGGAGGTCGGGAAGTACCGGTTGGGTGAACAGGCCGATGGCCGAAACCACGACGTCGAACGTGAATCGCGCTCCGGCACTTGTGGTGAGATGCCATACCTTGCCGTCGGCATCCCAACGGGCCGAGGTGATTTCGGTGTTCAGCTGCAGGTTGGGGCCGAGCTCGTAACGCTGCGCGCAGCGTTCGAAATACTCCAGGATCTCGGGCTGCGCCGACCACATCCGCGACCAGTTCGCGTTGAGGTCGAACGAGTACGAATACAGGTGCGACTTCACGTCGCAGGCCAGTCCCTGGTAGGTGTTGATCCGCCACGTGCCGCCGACGCCGTCCTCGCGGTCGAAGATGGTGAAGTCGGAGAAGCCGGCCCTCCTCAGGAAGATTCCCAACGCGAGGCCACCTGGACCGGCGCCGATGATTCCGACCGACAATCTCTTGTCGCTCAACCGATTTGCAGGCATTGGCCTCCGTCGACGACGAGTTCCGAACCGGTGATGAACGACGCCTGCTCGGACACCAGGAACGCCACGGCGTCCGCGATCTCCGTCGGCGTGCCTATCCGGCCCAGCGCGGCGTGCGCCGCAAGGCGTGCCTGCGTCGCCTCGTCAAGCATCGGCGTTGCGACCGGGCCGGGAAACACCGCGTTCACGCGGATCCCCGATGCCGCCAGTTCGGCTGCGGCGGCTTGCGTCAGACCCCGCAGTGCCCATTTCGAGGAGCCGTATGCGATGTGGTTGGGGAACGGCCGGATGGCGCCGGTGCTGCAGGTGTTCACGATGGCCGCGCCGTGCGCCGTGCGCAGGTGCGGCAGCGCAGCGTGGATGCCGAGGAACGGGCCGAGGCAGTTGACACGCCAACTGCCCTCGAAACCCGCGGGCGTTTCGTCGGCCAGTGAAGCGCGGTGCAGCACGCCGGCGTTGTTGACCAGAGTGGTCAAGGCGCCGAACCGTTCGACTGTCGATGCCACCGCGGTTGCCCACTGGTCGGCGTCCGTAACGTCGAGCGGCACCGCGATGACGGCGTCGCCCAACTCGTCCACTGTCGCGGTGAGCTCGTCGGCAAGCAGATCGCAGGCCGCGACCCGGAAACCGTCCCTGTGCAGCCGCTTCACGATGGCCGCGCCCTGGCCACGCGCGGCGCCGGTCACCAGCGCGACGCGGTCGGTGCTCACTGGTACCCCCCGGCGGTCGTAGTGGGAGCTTGTTGCTCCGGCTGCGTGGTCGCCTCGGCGAGGTGTTCGGCCGCCCCGCGCCGCAACGACTGTGATTCCGACGCCAGCGTGATCATCCGGAAGCCCAGTTCGGCCATGGCCTTTCCGAGCTTGCCCGTGCCCGCGTGGATGCCGGTGACCAGACCCGCGGCCGAGGCGGTGGATTGCACGCGCGACATCGCATCGCGGACCGTCGGATTCGTCCACGCGTCGGCCAGGTCGTACCCCAGCGAGATCGCCAGGTCCGCCGGGCCGACGTACACACCCGTCAGCCCAGGCACCGCACAGATTTCGTCGACGGCCGAGAGTCCTTGCGCCGTTTCGATCATCGCGAACACGATCACCCTCGCCTCGAGCGCGGCGGGGTCGTGCCCGAGGCTCGCCCGCAGCGGCCCGAAGCTGCGTAGCCCTGCGGGCGCATAGCGGGTGGCCGCGACGGCGGCGGCAGCCTGTTCGGCCGACTCGACCATCGCGATGATGACCGCATCGGCGCCGGCGTCGAGGACCCGGCCGATCGGTGCCGGATCGGCCGACGGCAGCCGCACCGCGGTCGCGACGGGAACGTGCTCCAGCCCGCGCAACAGCAGCGCGACGTCGGCGTCGTCCAAATAGCCGTGCTGGACGTCGAATCCGACGTAGTCGTACCCGGCGTTGGCGAACTCCTCGGGACCGATGATCGTCGGGCCCACCACCCATCCGCCCCACACCTGCTCCTTGCCGGCCAACGCTTGCTGCAACCTGCTGAGCGTCATTCGACGAGCGCTATCTTGATACGCTCCGGCGTCGGGCGGCAGGCCAACTCGAACGCGGCCTGCACCTCGTCGACACCGAAGGTGTGGGTGACATATGCGGTAAGCAACTCGGGATGCTTGCGGGCGAACTCGTTGGCGGCACAGAGGACGCGCCGACGGTCCAGTGTCACACCGGATTTGAGGGTCAGATTGTTGCGTAACATCGTCTTCATGCTGATCGGGTAGCTGTCGTCGTCGGGCACTCCGAAGTAGAAGACGGTGCCGCCGAACGCGGCCGCCTCGACGGCGTGCCCGAGCGTGGCGACCTGATGGCCGACGGCCTCGATGACGATGTCGGGCCGGTCGTCAGTGTCCAAATGGCTCACCCAGCGGTCACTCGTCGCACGGACGATGGTGTCGACGCCGAACTCCTTTCCGATTCCGTCACGGTCGATAGGATCCACGCCCGCGACGTGGCGGGCGCCCAGAGTCTTTGCCGCATAGGAGAACAGCAGTCCGATCGAGCCCTGCCCGATGACGGCTACGTGGCTGCCCTTGATGTCGGGCAACTGTTCGAGCGCATACAGCACACAGGCCAATGGCTGCAGCGCCACGGCATGTTTCGGAGCCAGTGAGGGATCGTATGGGGCCAACCCGTCGCCGTCGGTCACGACGTATTCCATCAAGCCGTCGAATCCGGATGCCCAGCCGACGACCCGATCACCGACGCCGTGGCTTCGGTGGCGGCTCGCGATCACCTCGCCGACCACTTCGTGAACGGGGAAGCCGTCCATCTCCGCGGCGCTGATTCCGGTATCGCCGGGAAGCCGGCCCTTCGCACCGCGGAAGCCGGGCAGGTCGCTGCCGCACACGCCCGCGGCGAGGAACCGCAGCAGCACCTGACGGTCACCGAGACTCTCCGGCGTCTTCTCCGGAATGTCGACTCGCTCAAAGGTGTACGGCGCGGTCAGCCGGTAAGCCCACATCGTCAGACCTCCACCGGGATGTTGTTCCAGCCCCACTGGAAACTCGACGGCGGTCGCGATGCGGCCGCGGTGTCGATGCGCCAGTCGTCAACCCTCTTCAGCCATTCGGTCACCATGATCGCGATCTCCAGACGCGCAAGATGCACGCCAAGACAGAAGTGTTGCCCGCGGCCGAAGGCCAGCAGGCGCTCGATGGGCCGATTCCAGACGAAGTCGTCGGGGTTGGCGTATTCGCGCTCATCGCGGTTGGCCGATGCGAGCAGCGTGATGATCCGCTGCCCCGGTTCGATCGTGGTGCCGTGGATCGTGAACGGCCTGCGCACGGTGCGGGCAAACCATTGCGCAGGCGCGCAGTACCGGATCATCTCCTCGCGCGCGACGGGCACATTGGCGTCCAGATCGGCTCGCACGGCGGCGAGTTGGTCAGATCGCCTGCCCAGCTCCCACAGTCCGTGCGCGACGATCTTCGGCACGGTTTCCGTTCCGCCGATGAATGCTCCCAGCATCTGGGTGGCGGCCTCGATGTCGTTGAACGCGGAGCCGTCGGGCAACCGGTAGTCGATCAGGTTGTCGACGATTGTCTGTTCGCCATCGGACTGGTCGGCGCGGCGGCGCTGGACGATCGGGATGAGGTACTCGAGGTAGCCAGGCCGCGCGTTGGCGACCTCCACGCCGCTGCCCGGCTGCGCCAGGCTGCCCGCGTTCACGGTGGCAAGTACCTCGGGGGCAAGATCGACGGGCAGGCCGAGTATTTCGCACACTACCGATGCCGCGACGATGCCGCCGTACTCCTGCGTCAGGTCGAACGCACCGCGCGGCAACAGTTCGTCGAGCCGCTCGTTGGCCAGGATGCGGATCCGGTCGGCGAGTGTGGACACAGACTTCGGCCGGAACGGGCCCGCTGTGCAGCGCCGCACACCGTCGTAGATCGGGGCATCGAAGTTGGCGTGGAACGGCATCGGGTGCAGCGGCGGATCGGGCACCGGCCCATCGTTGCGCTGCGCCAGAACCGTAGCGGCGGGCAGTGTTCCCTCCGACGGCACAAAGGTGCCGTCGTTGATCTCCAGCACCTGCCAGATGTCGGAGAAGCGCGAGAGGGCGTACGTATCCCACTTGTCGATGTTGTAGACGGGGTGTTCGTCACGCAGCACCCGGTAGTACGGCAGCGGATCGGCCATCACCGCCGGATCGAACGGGTCGTACGAAAAGTTTTGGAGCACTAGCGCGTTCATTGCAGCGGTGACGGGGGCAAGGCCTGCAGGATCGAATCCTCCCAGCCATCACGCAGGGCGGGCGCGACGTTCATCCAGGTGACGATCTCGGCGGGCGGACTGTCTTTCCACGACGGGTAGTGGTTGGCGAAGCAGTCCCAGTCGCCGTCGAGCGCCCAGTAGTGGATCACCTCGTTGAACCGGAACGTGGTGATGAACGAGCCGAGCCACCGCTTGCCGGTGCGCTCCGACCAAGGCACGTAGAGCCGCTCGAGTTCCCGGATGTAGTCGTCCTGGCGGCCGGGTTTGGTCTCCATGATCTCCTGGATGACAAGGCCCGCGCGGAAGTTCGACTCCTTGAGCTCAGCGAGGGTCTTGTTGCTCGCGCCGGCGTACATGATGCGGCCCTCGCCAGATGCCCCGATCTCGGAGAGGAACGTCGCCCATTTCGCTGCGGACTCCTCGTGGCTGCCGCCGCGAGCCTGCGCCTTACCGATGCGCGCGTAGTCGGCGAACGCGTCGATCTCCCAGATGATCGTGACCTGTGGCCAGTGCCCGTTGTACGGCGTGGCCTCCCAGACGGCGAACAGCCGGGCGCCGAGCTCTTGCATCATCGGCTGGTAGACGTCGCTGAACACCTCTGTGAAGCGATCGCCACGTCCCGACCCCAGTTCGATCGTCTCGTGCAGATACAGAAGCGTGTGGCTGTGGTAGCGCTTCATGTCCATGACCAGCACCCGGTTGACATTGGCACCTAGCGAGCGTGACACTTATGGCGTGATTTGTAAAGGTGCGACGCTGACGTCGCTGGCCAACGGATTCTGCTTCGGCGAAGGCCCGCGGTGGTTCGAGGGGTTGCTGTGGTTCTCCGACATGCTCGGAGAGGCGGTGCACACCGTCAACCTGCACGGGGACATGACCAAGCTGCCGTTGGCGGGCCACGCACCGTCCGGTCTGGGCTTCCGTCCTGACGGGTCGCTGTTGATCGCCTCGACCGAGAATCGCCAGGTACTGCGCTATGACGGCGGCACCGTCACGGTGTTGGCCGACCTGTCCGACGTCGTGCCGGCGGACCTGGGCGACATGGTGGTCGACGAGGCAGGCCGCGCCTACGTCGGATCCCAGGCTCGTGAGGGCGGCGCCATCGTGCGGGTCGCGCCCGATGGCACGTCGGCGAACGTCGCCCAGGATCTCGCCTTCCCGAACGGCATGGTCATCACACCCGACGGCAAGACGCTGATCGTCGCCGAGTCGATCGGCCGCAAGCTGACCGCGTTCACGATCGGTGCCGATGGGTCGTTGTCCGATCGCCGGATCTTCGCCGATGGACTCGAAGGTGCGCCCGACGGCATCACACTCGACGCCGAAGGCGGAATCTGGACGTCGATGACGCTGGCCAACCGGTTCGACCGGATCGTCGAGGGCGGCACGGTCACCGACCGCATCAACATCGGTGATCGCATCGCGATCGCGTGCACACTCGGCGGACCGGCGCGCCGCACACTGTTCCTGCTCTCGGCCACGAGCGCCTATCCGCAGCGATTGATCGGCACCAAGCTGTCTCGTCTAGATGCCATGACCGTCGACATCCCGGGCGCCGGGCGTCCCTGAAAGGTGGACATGTCGGACTCGTACTACGAACTGATCGACGAAAGCGATTCGCGCGGCGAGAAGTTCGCGGCCACGGATCTGGTGCGAAGCACATGGTCGGCCGCGATCCAGCACGGGGCGCCGGTCTCGGCGCTGCTGGTTCGCGCGCTCGAGCGCTGCGAGCAGCGCGACGACACGCGGTTGAGTCGTGTGATGGTTGACCTATTCGGCGGCGTCCCCGCCGAGGGCGATCTGTGGGTGCGCTCTCGAATCGAGCGCTCCGGCAAGCAAATCGAGTTGGTCGGCGCCGAGATGCTGGCACCCGGGCCTGATGGCCAGCCGCGGCCCGTCGCGAAGGCCAGCGGATGGCGGCTGAAGACCGTCGACACCCCGGAAATCATTCATGCGCCTGCCCCGCCGTTGCGGCCGCTGTCCGACACCCACAGCCGGGGGTTGGCCGACAGGTGGGACCGCAACTACGTCCACAGCGTTGATTGGCGATGGTTGACCCAACGTGGCGACAGCGGCCCCGGGGAGTCGTGGCTCAAGCCGACGGTCGATCTCGTCAAAGGCGAGACCATGACGCCGTTGGAGCGTTTGTTCACGGTCGCCGACGACGCCAACGGCATCGGCCCGCAGATCGATATCAGGAAGTGGACGTTCATGAACACCGACCTGGTCGTTCACATCCACCGGATTCCCGATGGCGAGTGGATCGGCATTCGCGCGGAGACCAACTACGGCCCCGACGGTATCGGCACCACGATCGGCACGCTCTTCGACGAGACAGGTGCCGTCGGTGCCATCCAGCAGTCAGTGCTGGTCCGCCCGATGCCTAGCCGCTCGAAATAAGGTGATCGCGGCTGAGGTCTGCGACCGCTGCGACGCCCATCAGCGTCAGCGTCCGCCGGATCTCGTTGGCGAGGATGTCCAGCACCGCTGACACACCATCGCCGCCCGCGACGGCCGATGTGCCTATCGAACTGATCCTCAACTGCGCGCGCCCCGGCGCGCACCGCCTTGGATCTAGGTCGTTTCCTGCCGCGCGGTACGGCTCTTGAGCGACTTGATGCGCTGATGCGCGCTAGACCCTTCTCGGCAGAAGAGGTGCTGCTACTGGCCATACGCTATCGCGGTGCACGCGGCGTCCGTCTACTGAAGGACGTGCTGCCATTGGTCGAGGGCGGCGCCGCCTCACCGAGGGAAACTGCGCTGCGGCTGCTGTTCGTCGACGCCGGCCTGCCCAGGCCCACAACGCAGATACCGATCTACGATCACGACGGCAATTACTTGCGGACCGTGGATATGGGCTGGGAGGAGGTGATCCGACAGGCATGGCATGCGATGGTCTCGCGGGGCTGGCGGCCCTAGCATCGGCGCTAGTCGACCAGCCGCAAAGCCGCTGCTGGACACTGTGTTACGGCCTGCTGCATGCGATCGCGGTCCGACTCCGGCCGTTCATTCTCCTGAATCAGCACAGTGCCGTCGTCTTGCACCTCGAACACGTCATCGGCGATCGATTCGCAGATGCCGTGCCCTGTGCACTTATCGAGGTCGACTTCGACCCGCATGATCTCTCCTACTGGACGAACGCCGGAAGGCGCTTGACTCCGTGAACGAAGCTGCTGTAGAGCAGGTCGGGCTCACCGAACTCGACGGTCTTCAGCCGAGTCAGCAACTCCCGGAACAGGTTCCGCAGCTCCGCCTTCGCCAACTGGTTACCAAGGCAGAAGTGCGGCCCGCCGCCGCCGAAACCCAGATGCGGATTGGGTGAGCGTTGCAGGTTGAACCTGGCTGGCTCGTCGAAGACCGCATCGTCGCGGTTCGCCGAGCAGTAGAACAGGCCGACCTTGTCGCCTGCGCTCACCGGCTGCCCGTTGATCTCGGTGTCCTCGGTGACGAAGCGGGCGAACTGCAGGACCGGAGAGGACCAGCGCACGAATTCCTCGATGGCCGGGCCGATTCGGTCCTCGAAATCCTCCATCAGCCAGGCACGCTGATCCGGGTTGTCCACCAGCGCCAGCATCGCGTGGGTCGTGCTCTGCTTGGTCGTGTCATTGCCGGCCGACGCGAGCAGGATCAGGAATGCGCCGATCTCCTCGTCAGTCAGCCGATGCCCGTCGACCTCCGCGTTGACGATGCTCGTCATCAGGTCGTCGCCGGGGTTGGCGCGCCGGAACTTCGCCAGTTCCTGACCGGTGGTGTTCAGCAGCATGATCTCGTTGACCGTGTCCTGCGCCCGCTGTTCGATGCTGCTGTACTCGTCGTCGCTCATCCCGAAGAGCTTTTCGGCGGCCTTCGCCACGGCCGGCTGGTCGGCCGTTGGGACGCCGAGCATCTCCATGATCGTCAGCATCGGCAGCCGGGCCGAACAGGCTTCGACGAAGTCGATGTCGCCTGCGCCGATGAGATCGTCGACGATGCCGACGGCGCTCTTGTGGATCTGCTCTTCGATCTGACGCACGTTTCGCGGCGTGAACGCCGAACTGATCAGGCGCCGGTAGGTCGCGTGCCGCGGCGGATCCATCGTCAGGAAGAACGACGCGAAATGCTGGATCTCGGCGGGCATGGGATCGAGCGCCACACCCTGGGCCGAGGTGAACACCTCGGTGTGCTGGCTGACGTAGGCGATGTCGGCGCGTCGCGTCAGCGCCCAGTAGCCCGGCTCCTCCATGGGAAACATCGACGGGAACGGCCGGTGCCAGGTCAGCCCATCACCGGCCCGTAGCTGCGCGAACGTCTCATCGCGCACCGCGAACGGCTGACTCCAGAAGTCGTGGGAGGTGATATCCATCGGACTGTACTCACGCGCCTGCACCGGTGCCGCTGTCACAGAATCAGCGTGACACTTCGACGAAAATTTGTAAAGCTATGGCGATGAAGGAAGCGTTAGCCGTAGCCGACCACTCGACGCGGGAGCGGATACTGGCCGCCACCGCCGAGGTGCTCGGCCGCAACGGCATGACGAAGCTGAGCCTGTCCGAGGTCGCGCTGCAGGCGGGCGTGTCGCGGCCGACGCTGTACCGCTGGTTCGCATCGAAGAGGGAGTTGCTCGATGCGTTCGTCATTTGGGAGCGGCAGTTCTACGAACGCGCTGTTGCACGGGCGACAGCGGGCCTTCCAGATGACGAAAGGCTCGACGCGGCGCTGCAAGTCATCGTCGAGTATCAGCAGTCGTATCCCGGCCTGCGCATGATCGACATCGAACCCGCGCAGGTCATCAAGCGGCTGTCGCAGGTCATTCCGCTGATGCGGGGAAGGCTGGAGCGCCTCGCGACGGGGCCTGACCCCGCCATCGCCGTGGAGACCGCCGTCCGCGTGGCGATTTCGCACTATCTTGTGCGCAGCGACGATGACGACGACTTCCTGAATCAGCTTCGGCACGCCGCGCGCGTGAAGCACTTCGCGCCAGGAGGCACGTCATGACGATTCCGGCGCGCGTTGAGGACCTCACTCCCGAATGGTTCAGCGAGATCCTGGACAGCCCGGTCGGGGGCGTGGAAATCCTCGACGCCCATTCCGGCACCACAGGGCGCGCCCGCGTAAGGCTCACCGCGTCGTCGGACGTGCCCGACACGCTGTTCGTGAAACTGCAGCCGTTCGTCGAACAACAACGAAAGTTCCTGCGGCAGATCGGCCTCGGGGTGGCGGAGGCCCGCCTGTACGCCGCCGTGGGCAATGAGCTTCCGGTGCGAGCGCCCCGTGTGTGGCACGCCGACTCTGACGCGGCCGAGGGCGCATTCGTGATGGTGCTAGAAGATCTCGACGCCTCGGGGTGCCGCTTCCTGCGCCACTCGGACGACGACATCCTCGACGTCGCCGACTCGCTGATGGAGGAACTGGCGACGCTGCACGCCGCGTATCGGCACCGCGATCTATCGTGGCTGCGCACCCCGTCGGGCATGCGGCGCAAACCCGACGATCCCGAAACCGCCGTCCGCCGAGTGCAATTCATCGTCTCGGCGCTGGATCAGTTCGCCGCGGACATGCCGCCGGTCTTCCGTCGGCTCGGCGAACTGTACGGGGCCCGTTCGCTCGATATCATCGCGTTGTTCAACGAGGGTGATCGCACGCTGATCCACGGCGACACCCACAGTGGAAACCTGTTCGTCGATTCAGGCCGCACCGGCTTCTACGACTGGGCCGTCGCGGGGCGCGGGCCGGGCGTGCGCGACGTCGCGTACTTCCTGTGCAATTCGCTTCCGGTCGAAACCCGTCGCGCTGAGGAGAAATCGTTACTCGCGCAATACCGTTCGGGCCTGGCGCGGCACGGCGTGACGCTCGAGGAGCACACCGTCCACGAGCAGTACCGGTTGTTCTCGGTGTACTCGTGGATCGCCGCAGCCTCGACGGCGGCGATGGGCTCGCAATGGCAACCGATCGACGTGTCCCTGGCGGCGATGACGACTACGACGCTGGCCATCGAGGACCTCGACGCCGTCGGACTGCTCGAGGAGCGGCTCGGGGCTGCCTTAGTGCGCCGCCTGCAGGGCGCGGATGCGTTCGTCACGGGGCATGACAGGCCCGTCCTCCAGTTTCTCGGAGATCCCGAGATCGGCCAACCCCACCTGCGTGAGCAGCGAAATGCCGTGCGCGTTGAGGAGGAAACGCTGATCGTCGGTGACTCCGTCGTCGAACAGCATGGATCCGATCAGGCAGATCACCGCCATCTTGAACGCGTTAAGCGCCCGATACCACTCGCGATTGCGTGTACTGATGCCAGAGACTTCCTCGTAGCGCGCGAGGAAGTCATCGATCGTCGGCGCGGACGGGTGACTGGTGATGCCCACCGGCTGCATCCAAAGCAGCTCCATCCAGCCGATGTCGGTGAGCGGATCACCGACGGTCGTCATCTCCCAGTCGAACACGGCACTGACCTCATCACCGACGAACGCGAAGTTGCCGGGTTTGGCGTCGCCGTGAACGAGCGTCACCGTCGGACAGGGTTGAGGTTTGGTTGCCCGAAGCTCCTCCAGCAGTCGCTCGAGCGCAGGCAGCGATCCGCGCTGGACTCGGTGCATTTCGCCAGACCAGTGGTCGAGCTCGCGGTCGAGATGGGTGGCTTCTTCGGTGAGGGAGTCGAGGCCCGTTGCGGAAAGGTCGACGGTGTGGATCGCCGCCAGCTGGTCGGCCATGCTCAGGCACATGCGCCGGATGCGCTCAGGTGTCGCATCCTGCGGAGCCGCCATCTCGTACACCTCCCCGGCCACGCGCTCCATGACGAAGAACGGCCGTCCGAGGACGTCGCCGGACTCTTCGAGCCACAGCGCACGCGGTGCCCGCACCGAAGTGTCGTCCAGCGCCCGTAGAATGCCGAACTGCGCTCTCAGGTCGTACGGCTCGAGCAGCGCAGGCGGGCGGGGACGCAAGCGCAGCACGACATCTCGCCGCTCGCCACCCGTCACGATAGTGAGCACCATCATCTCCGCGGAGTGTCCGAATTCGACGCGATCGAGCCCCTCGATCCGAACGTCGTGATTTGGCAGCTGCGTACGCAGCCAGGCCGTCAGCTTGTCATGCGATTCGCTCATGTGTAGGAGACCTTGTAGTCGGATTCTTCGGTCAGACCGAGCTCGGGCCATACACCGCCGATCAGGCTTTCCATGATCCCGTAGCCGACGGCGTCGCTGTCGCGGACACGTATCGGCGTGTCCCGGAATTGCCCCAGCTTGGGGAGGTTTTCGTCGCTCCAGCAGTCCGCGATGTACTCACCGTCGACGTGCAGCGCGCCCTTCCGCGACCCGTGCTTGTGGCCCTCCCATGCGCCGTAGCCGCCCGTCTTGAGAAAGAAGCCGGAGTCGCCGAGTGTTTCCACCTCGATGACACGTTCCTCACCGGACTCCATCGTGATCAGCAGTTCGCCGCCCGTCACGAAGCGAGTGCGGGTGTCGTAGCTGATGCGCGGGCGCACACTGCGGACGGGCGTCTGGGTGCCGTTCGCGTCGTTGATGTAGGCCGAGCTGTACTCCCAGGCTCCCTCGACCATGAAAATGGCCGTCTCGTAATACGTTCCGTCCGGACGCCGGAAGAACGCAGGCGACCATTTCATGCCGCCGCGGATGCCCTTCGGGAGCTCAGGCGATGGGATGAGGTCGGTGAGTGGCACACCGATCGCCTGCCGAACTCCCCAGGAGTGGTCGCGGAAGCCGAACCACTCGTCGGGGTTGACGTCAAAGGTTTCGCCGTGGACCGTCACTGTTCCTGATGCCCAACCACCTTGGTGGTAGCGGATGACGTCGACGTCGATCCTGCCCGTGCGGCGGTTTCGGACCAGGTTGCGCTCCTCGAAGAACGGCGGCGTCACGGCGGACAACACGATGTCGAACGAGATCGGCTGGACGTCATTGGGCTCGAGCCGGAACCGGATCTGTTTGAGCGGTTCGACGATTTCGAGATGGATAGGCCCGATCGCGGATTCCTCAGGCGCAGAGGCCAACTCACGGCTGCCCCGCACTGTCCATTGCTCCTTGCCTCGGGATACGCCACCGAAGCCGTCGATGATCCCTCGGTTCTGGTACTTCCCGAGGCCGAAGTCCACCTGCAGTGACCCGTCGGTCTTGGCTATCGACGCCCAGATCTTTTCCGTCCACGCCATGTCGGTCTGCGACAGCGTCGCGAAGGTGTCGACGATCTGGTGGTTCAGGCCCTCGTCAGCGCCGAGCAGTGGGCCGATGTCTTTCATCGCCATTCGTCGTCAACTCCTCGCTGAACATGTGCTTGCGCCAAGTGGTTTGGTCGGTGTGAAGACAACCGGCATTGAGTCGAGTCCGCTGACGAGGTTCGCAGGCCGCAACGGCAGTGCATCGTCGGTGGCCAGCCGAAGATCGGGCGTTGACGAGTTTGCGCCGCCGACGTCGGGATCGTCCATGTCGATCATCTGCGGTATCGGCGGCACATGATTGGGACGGATGCCGCCGGCGCTGGAAAACAGCTCGGGATTGCGCTCGGCAGCGAGCACCGCGCGATACGAGGCTGCGCCGGCCAGGCCGTTGCGGTCGCGAAACACGGGCTGGTGGGTGCGCATCCACTGGTAGGCGGTGTGAGAGTGGCCTGCGTAGAAGGTGCCATCGGTCAAATCGACGTCCGCGCGAGCGACCGCCTCCAACTCCACCGTCACCCGCACAGCGTGACAGTATTGCCTTAATTTGTAAAGGTGGCGTTTCGGAGTTCGGCGAGAATCTCCTCGGTGTGTTGGCCGAGTCGCGGCGCGGCCGAGCGCGGCTCCCACGGCGTGCCGTGGAAATCGGCAGGCGTCGCCACCATGGGTCCGCCAGCGTCTCCGTCCGGCACATACACCACGCCTCCCGCCGCGTGGAATTGCTCGTCGGCCACGACGTCCTCGATGGAGTTGATCGGCGCCCAGAAGAAATCCGACTCTGTCGCAAAGACTTTCGCCCATTCGTCCAGCGGTTTGGCCACGAAGATCGCGTCAAGATCACCGATGAGTTCGGTCGCGTTGGCGGCGCGCGACCGTCCTGTGGCGAACCGCTCATCGCTGAGCCATTCGGGCCGTTCGACGGCGCGGCACAGCGCAGGCCAATGACGATCGCCCTGCAGGCCGACGATCCAGAACCGCCGCCCGTCGCCTGCCGTGTAGTTGTTCATGCACGGGTTGCCCATGGTCTCGCGCTGGCCGATCGCGATGGAATGCCCCGTCATCAGGAAGGTGTTGAGGTCGAAGCTGACGGTGTACGCACCCTGCCGGTACAGCGAGGTGCTGACCAACTGCCCGTTCCCTGTGCGGCCTCGCGCTACCAGGGCCGCACAAACCGCCCCGGCCAACGTCATTCCCGCCATGTGATCGCCCATGCCACCGCGCTGAAACGGCGGCGTGTCGCCCGGCCGGGTCAGCAGGTGCGCCAGGCCGGCCCGTGCCCAGAACGCCGCGACGTCGAAGGCAGCGCGGCCGGCGTCGGGCCCGCTCTCGCCGTACCCGGTGATCAGGCCGTACACCAGCCGGGGATTGCGTGTCGCCACCGTCTCGAAGTCCAAACCTGTGCGCTTCAGGGCTCCTGGGCGGATGTTGGTCAGGAAAACGTCTGCGCCGTCAAGTAATTCGTATGTCGTGGCGCGACCGCCGTTGGTCGCCAGGTCGAGCACGATGCTGCGCTTGCCGCGGTTGTCCATCTCGAATGGCGGGCTGAGGCCGTCCTCGATGCCGAGCATCCTGCCGAACATGCGCGCGGGATCGCCGTCAGGCGGCTCGATCTTGATGACGTCGGCGCCCCAGTCGGCGAGTATTCCGCCGGCCGCCGGACCGGCTACCCAGACGCCGAGTTCGACGACCTTGATGCCCTCCAGCGGTCCGGCCATCATCACCCCTTCCGGGAGCCACTTTACAATTCGCGCCAGTTTTGTAAACATGGCGGGATGAATCGGGTTCCGCCGATCGTCGGCCTGGCGTCGCATCTGGGCCGCGGTATACAACGTATCGCCACCGACGCGGTCGTCGGCCGCGTTCGATCACTGCCTCGCACCGTCGGCGATCTCGACGCCAAGGCGCTCTCGCAGATCATGGGGCGCAAAGTGACGTCGGTGTCGATGATCGGCGGGGACGCGGGCACGTCGTCGCGAGCACGGCTCGCGCTCACCGGCGACGGCGTACCCGATTCGGTCTTCGTCAAGATGCCCGCCGAAACCGTTGCCACCCGGCTGATGGGCGAACTGGGCCGTCTCGCCGCAACCGAGACCCGGTTTTACACCGAGCTTTCGCCGGAACTGAAAGGCCTGCCCACGGCCTACGGGTCAGCGGTCGACCCACTGACCGGCCGCTTCGTGCTCGTGCTGGAGGATCTGGCGGTCGACGACTGCGAGTTCCCCGACACCTTGCATCCGTTGAGCAAGGACCAGGCCGCCTCGATCGTCGAGCTGCTCGCCCGTCTGCACGCCGCATTCTGGGCCCGCGTGCCCGGCTGGCTGTACACCGCGTCGGCCGACAGCACCTCGCTGCTCGTCGGTCTCCTGCTCAAGACGTCCGCCCGGCGCCTCGCCGAACGCACCGACATCCCCGTCGACAACGGCCGCTTCATCGACGAGAACTACCGCGCGGTGGCGCGGCTCATCGACACGCCACCGCACACGGTCATGCACGGCGACGCACACCCCGGCAACGTCTACTTCCGAAACGGTGAGGCGGGGCTGCTCGACTGGCAGGCCGTGCGGCGCGGCCACCCCAGCCGCGAACTGGCGTACACGCTGATCACGAGCATGACCACCGCGGATCGCCAGGTCTGCGAGCGCGAACTGCTCGACGAGTACCGCCGGGTGTTGGCAGGCGCGGGTGGTCCCGAACTCGACCGCGACGAGCTGTGGCGCCGCTACCGACAAGGCGCGCTCTACGCGTATGTCGCGGCGCTGATCACCGCAGGCATGGGCGGTATGCAGGCGGCGGACATTGCGATGGAGGGCATTCGCCGCGGTGTCGCCGCACTAGAAGACCTCGACACGGTCTCGTTGCTGGCGAAGTCACTGTGATCGACCATCTAGGATCATTTGGAGCAAAGGATTGGGGTCGGGGGACGTGAACGAACCGCTACACGACACATACGGAGGCGTTGAGGACACCTCGACGAGGCACCGGATCCTCGTCGCGACCGCGGAAGTGCTCGCTCGCAGCGGCCAGACGAAGCTGAGCCTCTCGGAGGTGGCGCTGCAGGCCGGTGTCTCCCGGCCCACGCTGTACCGGTGGTTCGCCTCCAAGGGTGAACTGCTCGACGCGTTCGGCGTCTTCGAACACGAGATGTTCGACACCGGCATGAGCCGGGCGACGTCCGGCCTGCGAGGGACGGAGAAACTCGACGCCGCGCTGCGGTTCATCGTGCAGTACCAGCAGTCGTACTCCGGGGTGCGGGTGGTCGACATCGAGCCCGAGGTGGTCATCGCCCAACTGGGCAGAGTCATGCCGGTGATGCGGGCGCGCCTGCAGAAGCTGATGCCAGGGCCGCACGGGGCGGTCAGGGCCGCGACGGCGATCCGGGTCGCGATCTCGCACTACATCGTGCGCAGCGACGATGGCGACCAATTCCTCGCGCAGCTTCGCCATGCCGCCGGGATCAAGCCGAACGGGTGACACTTCGCCAATAGTTTGTAAAGCTGTCTCCCATGACGGGAGTGCAGACTGAATCCGGCGTGCTCGCCGGTGACGAGCGGATGCTCATTGACGGCGAATTGCAGATCACAAGCAGCAAAGCGACATTCGACGTCGTCCATCCGGCAACCGAGCAGGTGGCAGGTCAGGCGACTGATGGAACGGTCGAGGACATGGCGCGCGCGGTCGGGGCGGCACGCCGGGCCTTCGACGAGACCGACTGGTCGCGCGATCTGGAGTTCCGCTACCACTGCCTGGCCCAGCTGCACGACGCGTTGGAACGCAACAAGGAGCGGCTGCGGCGCGTCCTCATCACCGAGGTCGGCTGTCCCGTCACGGTGACGGGCAGCCAGATCGAGAGCCCGATCGAGGAGGTCAAGCACTGGGCCGAGCACGGACGGGCCTTCGAGTACCTCGTCGACAACGGGGTGCACGAGACGCCGCTGGGCCCGGCCAGGCGCAAGATCCACTACGAGCCGGTCGGTGTCGTCGGCGCGATCACGCCGTGGAACGTGCCGCTGTACCTCAACATCGCGGAGACGGTGCCCGCGCTGATGGCGGGCAACACCGTCGTACTCAAGCCCGCGCAGCTCACGCCGTGGTCGGGCAGCGAGTACGGCCGAATCGTCGCGGAGGAGACCGATATCCCGGCGGGGGTGTTCAACGTTGTGGTGGCAGGCGCGAACGAGGTGGGCGCCGCGCTGTCGGCCGACCCGCGGGTGGACATGATCACGTTCACCGGCTCGACGGCGACCGGCAGGGCGATCCTGGCGGCCGGCGCTCCGACGGTGAAGAAGACGCTGCTGGAGCTGGGTGGGAAATCGGCGCACATCGTGCTCGACGACGCGGACTTCAATTCGGCGCTGCCGTTGGCGGCGATGATGGCGTGCGTGATGTCCGGGCAGAGCTGCATCCTGCCCAGCCGGATCCTGTTGCCGCGCAGCCGCTATGAGGAGGGACTGGCCATCCTGAAGGGGGCCATGGAGAACTTCCCGGTCGGCGACCCGTGGACTCCTGGCAACATGCAGGGGCCGCAGATCAGCGAGACGCAGCGGCAGAAGGTGCTCGGGCTGATCAAGAGCGGTCTCGACTCGGGCGCGCGGTTGATGACGGGCGGCGGCATCCCTGAGAACCTGCCGACGGGTTACTACGTGCAGCCGACGCTGTTGGCCGACGTTGATCCCGACTCGCAGGTCGCGCAGGAGGAGATCTTCGGCCCGGTGCTGACCGTGACGCCGTATGACGGCGACGACGATGCTGTTTCGATCGCGAACAACACGATCTACGGGCTGTCCGGTGAGGTCAGCAGCGCCGACGTGGATAGGGCGTTCGAGGTGGCCAAGCGGATGCGCACGGGCAACGTGACGATCAACGGCAAGAGCCACTTCGGGATCGGCAGCCCGTTCGGCGGCACCAAGCAGAGCGGGCTCGGCTATCGGAACGGCGAGGAGGGCTATAAGGAATACCTCGAGGCCAAGACGATCGGCATGCCGGACACGGCGGCGCCGTGAATCAGCCGGAGTGATGGACGAGGTCGCGATCGCCGCCCTGTTGTACCGGTATGCCAGGGCCGTCGACACCAAGGACTGGGAGTTGTATCGCTCGGTGTTCACCGACGACGCGCACATCGACTACTCGTCGGCGGGCGCTGTCGTGGGTGGCCGCGATGAGGTCGTCGACTGGTTCGCGGCGAACTTCGGGGTGATCCCGTGGAGCATGCACTACATCACGAACATCGAAAGCGACGTCGACGGCGATACCGCGAAGGTGCGGGCGATGTTCTACAACCCGATGCAGTTGCCGGGGATGGCGGAGATGAGCTATTGCGGCGGCTACTACCACCACGAACTGGTGCGAACACCCGACGGGTGGCGAAGCCGTCATCTCCGCGAGGAGAACGTGTGGTTCGTCAACGCGCCGGCGGGCGCTCCGCAAGGGCATATGTGAATTTGCTCGCGTAGCGAGCGACAACCCCTGACATGTCAGACGCGCCTGCCACGGTTCGGCCATGGAAACCAGGCACCAACTGAAGGGCATCGAGCTCCGCTACGCGCTCACGATGTACCTCTTGCAACACGGCCCAACGACCGTCGACGAGCTCATCAAGTCGCTGGAGTGGCAGGGCTTTGAGATCGGCGGGCGGCCCTCGAAACACGTGTCGGACGCACTGCGCTGGGAGCGACGGCGTGGCAGAGTCCGTCGACTTGCGCGAGGCCTCTACGGCCCGGGGTTCGTGCCACGCGGGACCGCGTACCGGATCTACAACCGTGTGATGGCCCTGCGCGTCCCGGCGAAACCCTTGTGGTTCAGGGGAACCCTGCTGTAGGTCCGTTTGTCGCTCGCTACGCGGGCAATTTCATCTATGCCCCTGGGGCCCCGCGCCGTCCCGCGGTCAGCCCATCGGCCGCCAATTGCCCACAGGCCGCGGCGATTTCGCGGCCACGGGTGTCACGCACAGTGCAGGACACTCCCCGCTCCCGAACCCGCCGCACGAACTCGCGCTCGGCTGCCTTCGGGCTGGCGTCCCATTCGCTGCCCGGCGTCGGGTTCAACGGGATCACGTTGACATGCGCCAGCGGTCCCAGCGCGCCGTGCAACCGCTTGCCCAAAAGGTCTGCCCGCCACGGCTGGTCGTTGATGTCGCGGATCAACGCATACTCGATCGACACCCGTCGCCCGGTCACGTCGGCGTAGTACCGCGCCGCGTCGAGCGCTTCGGAGACCTTCCACCGGTTGTTGACCGGGACGAGCGTGTCGCGCAGTTCGTCGTCAGGCGCGTGCAGCGACAGCGCCAGCGTGACACCGAGTCGTTCGTCGGCGAGCTTGCGGATCGCGGGCGCCAGCCCCACCGTCGACACGGTCACCGACCGCGCCGAGATCCCGAAGCCGTGCGGCGGCGCCGCGGTGATGCGACGCACCGCCGCCAACACCCGGTTGTAGTTGGCCAGCGGTTCGCCCATGCCCATGAACACGATGTTCGACAG